>Ga0081540_1000360_pt1 | contig 45924 bp, 43 predicted proteins | sample TabmetS2T1R1_FD_71024 | JGI IMG/M metagenome (GOLD analysis project Ga0081540, IMG submission 71024) | Tabebuia heterophylla rhizosphere microbial communities from the University of Puerto Rico - S2T1R1 | ecosystem: Host-associated > Plants > Roots > Rhizosphere ...
CCGATAATAAGGGGGGGGTGTGGTTGTGGTCTGCCGTGCGGTTTGTGTGGAGGGCGGGCCTCCTGTTGGGGGTTGGGGCGGGGGGGGTGGCCGCCTGCGGGCCCACTGCGGTGCCGACTTGCAGCCGGGCGACGCGGCCTATCTGCCGCCGCCGGAGTTGAGCGAGACGAAGTGGTAGCCGACATCAACGTGGATGTGGCTCATGCCGCGATAGGTCATGGTGCCGCCGGACTTGTGGTTGGCAATCAGCCAACGGACCACCTCGGCCTTGCGCGCGCCGGCATTGAAATCGACGGCCTGGCCGCTGGCATGCTTGGAGCGCCGACCCGTGCCGGCAATCACCGCCCCCGGACGACAGGTGGAGATAATTTGCATTTTGCCGAAATGGGCTTCGATGCGCTCGAGCAAGCCGCGCGTCGCCACCGTCAGGCAGCCGCGCGCGGTGCCAGCCTGGCCGCGGCGCGCGGCGGGGTGATCGCGCGTGACGCTGCGGCGCTGCAGCGGTTCTGTCTCCGCCGCGTCGCTGCGATAGGCATAGGCGACGCGATGGCGCCGCGGCGCGGCAGCAGCGGGGCGATCGCTGTCGTCAGCGTGCCAGCTATTGTGCTCGAAATCGTAGGTGCGTGAGCTGGCTGTCGTGGTGGTGAGGCCGAGCGCGAGGCCGAGCGCTACGATCAGAAGCCGCTTGTGCATCAAGAACTCCTACTTTTTGCGATTGTCACTTGAGGTCGCCGAGGCGCACGCCAACAAGGCGCGGCCGCGGCTATTCGGCTTCGACTGGCGCTGGTTGTCCCCGTCTTGCCGGGCGCACCCCTCGTGCGTCGACCGGCCGAATCCCTCACCCGTACTTTGTCTCCCTCCGTTGGGCCGCCGGTGCCGGCGGCCGGCGCGGGAGCATTTGCTCCCTTGAGGTGCACCTTGGGCGACGGCCTATGGCGAGATTGGGGCGCGTTTTTTGAGCCGAGCCATCGTCTTCCCGCCTCGCGTGCAGAGAATCTTTGAACGCGCGCCGACGCCTGGGAGCGGTGGTGTCGCCTGACGGCTGCCCCATCGGCGTGTAGTCTGTTGCCAATCACTCAGGGCATCGAGGGACGGCAATGCAGCTTGCGCCAATGCGTTACGTGAAAATCGACGGCTCGGCGGTCGGCGTGACGGTCGCCTCGGCGACGGAGGCAAAAGCGGCCTTGAAGGAGCTGCGCCACAAAAAGCGGGAAATCAAATTCTTGCGCAGCGCGCTGCTGCGGCGACAAAAGGCCGCGCGCCCGGAAACGGTCAAGCGCAAGCGGCCCGTCTCGCTGCTGCGCCGGCTCTGGCGCGGCCTGCGCGCGCTGACCGCCGCCTTGATCGACGTTGCCACCGTATCGCGCGGCGAGCGCAAAAAGCGCAGCCCTGCCGAGATCGAACGCGAGCTCGCCTGGACGGAGGAGGTGCTGCACAACATCGAGGGCTGCATCCTGCAGCTCGAGGGCAAGCTTTTGACGGCAACGCGCGCCGCCCCGCGCCCGCAGGCTTAGGCGACGGCAAAGGCGCCTGGGCGAGCGCACCGGAGCTTGCCCCCGGGCCGGTGCGCGGCGTGCGGCGCCGCCCGGGGCGGCGTCGGCAGCCGGCGCGCGGCGCCCACGCCTGGCGGCGCGACCCATTTGCTCGCGGGCTGAGAACCCCTCGCTGCCAGAGAGGTTCTCATTTCCGCTTGTGCCAGTCGAGATTGTTCTAAATCAGGCTGGCGGCCAGTTCGGAAAAGTCAGCCACGATCAGATCGGGCTGATGCGGTGTCTCGCCGAACGGTCGCCGGCGGCGGTCAATGAAGGCGCTGCGCATGCCGAACGATTTGGCGCCGATGCAGTCGAAGGCATGGTTGGCCACGAACAGAATGCTGGAGCGGTTTTCGGCCAAGATCTCCTCGGCCTTGGCGTAAGTCTTCCAGTGCGGTTTGAAATAGCCGGCCTCCGCGACGGAGATGACGCGGTCGAAGGCAAAGCCGATGTGGGGAGCCGCGGCCTTGAGCATGTCGCGGTCGCCGTTCGAGAGGATCGCCAGCTTGTAGCCGGCGGCGCGCAGCTCTTCGAGCGCGGCGATGACGTCGGGAAACGGCTTTAGGGTCTCGATTTGGCTGACCAACCAGCGCACTTCCTCTTGCGTGTAGCTGAGGCCGCAGCGATCCATGACATAGGACACGGCGCGATGGCCGATCTGTCGGTAGGGCGTATGACCGCGGTCGCAGAGGGCGTCGATCATGGAATTCTCAAAGTGGGTGCGCCGCCACCAGGTCACAAAGCTGTTGGCATCGCCGCTCCAACCCTTTGTTTGCAAAAACGGCGTTACGGCCTGCCGCAGACCCTTCTGCATGTCGACAATGGTGCCGTATTGATCGAACACGAGCACCTTGATCTCGCGCTTGAGGATGTCCTTGCCTTCCATGCACTTTTTTCCCTCATGCCTTGGCGCTGGCGCGCGCCGATTGGCTGGCAACCCCGCGCGTCAGATGCGGGCAGTTTGGCGGCACCGCTCCTTTGCCGAGTTGGCGAATTCGACCGTGATAAACGCGGTAATGTCGGCAATCGTAGAGTGCTCGCCGGCGACGTAGGCAGGGATGGGGAGCCGCGATCGAGCTGGGCAAAAAAGTTATTGACGCGCGCGCGGCCGCGCTCGGCCAAGCCCGGGATCTGTTCGTTGTCGGCGCGGGCTCGGCGCCGTCGCGCAATCGTAAGCAGCATGCGCGCTCCATTTCCTCGTTTGCGCCCTCTCGGCCCTTGCCAGGGCTATTCGGACGGCAGGACGATAAGGTGATTGGCGAAGGCGTGCGGATCATGGCTGCCGGGCGGGAAGTGGGAAGCGAGCTCGCGGCCGACGGCAGCAACGGCGCGCACGAAGCCCTCGCCCGCCTGGCCGCTGCCGATGTCCTTGGTCAGCTGATCGACGATCGCCTGCCAAGTACCCTCCGCCACCTTCTCATTAATGCCGGCATCGGCAATAATTTCGGCGAAACGTTCGGCCACGGCAACGAATATCAGCACGCCGGTGCGCGTTGGCGTGGTGTGGAGGTTCTGCGCCAAGAATTGCTCGACCGCGCGTCGATGGGCGCGCTGGCGCTTGCTGCGCTGGGGCACCAGCGCCAGCCGCAGCGGCCGGTACATGAAGAGGAGCACCAGGCCGGCAAAGACGACGAGTTGCAGAAAGTAGATGTGCTGGATCGGCCACCAGGTGAAGAAAATTAAGGGAATAGGCACCGCCAAGGCCGCCAGCGCCGCCCACAGGAACGGGATATAGGCGTAGCTTGCACTCATCTCGGCGATCACGGCCACGATTTCACCTGAGGTCTTGCGCTCGGCCTCGGTGATGGCGTCGGCGATACGCTTGCGATCCACTTCGCTGACGATCGTCATGACGAGATTCTCGCGCCCTTCTTGACCTCTACCAACTTCCCGAGGCACCGCCGCCACCGAACGATCCGCCCCCGCCCGAGAAGCCTCCTCCCGAGCCGCCACCGGACCCACCCCAGCCGCCGGAGCCCCCGCCCCAGGAGCCCGGAATGACGACCGGGGTGCCATAGCGCCGCGCCCGCCTGTCGACGCGCGTGGGATGGGCGGTCTGGCGCGCCTGCGCCTGGATGATCAGCAACGCCAGCACAATGAAGACGATCAGCATGATCAGCGCCGGCGGAAAACCGCTTGCTCCGTCGCGCTTGACCGCCGCCCGCGCGCGCGCCTTCACCGCTTCGGCGTCGCCCAGCAGCACGTCGCGGATGTCGCGCACGCCGGCCTTGATGCCGGCGGCGAAATCGCCGCGGCGGAAGGCGGGCAGGATTGCATTCTCGATGATGAGCTTGCTCATGGCGTCGGTGAGCTGGGGTTCAAGCCCGCGCCCGACCTCGATGCGCACCTTGCGCTCATTGGGTGCCACGATTAGCACCACGCCATTGTCCTGGCCCTTTTGGCCGAGCTGCCAGGCGCGACCGAGCTGATAGCCAAAGTCCTCGATTTCATAGCCTTGCAACGAGCGCGCCGTATAGATCACCAGCTGATCGGAGGATTTCTCCTCCAGCGCCTGCAACTCGCGCTCGAGCGCACGGTGGTCCTCGGCCGACAACAGATTGGCTTCATCGACGATGCGCCCGCCGAGCGCCGGGAACTTGGGAGCGGCCGCGGCCGCGGCGACAAGGCCCAGCGCCAGCAGCAGGGCCGACAGCGCCACCGTTAAGCGGACGGCGGCGGCCAGCGCCAGCGCCCGCCGCCAGCCCCGAACGCAAAGGTCGAAGGCTGTGAGCGTCGCGGCGAGGCTGTGAGAGCCAGCGGTTGGCATGCCTCGTTCCCGGCTGATCTCGTGCTGGTGAACAGGGCTCCCGGAGCTTGGGTTTGGCCCCTCAGGTTGCGAGCACCGTTCCGCGCACATTTTCGCGCACATTTCCGCGCACATTTCCGGGCACTGGCCTGTTGCCGACCAAGGCAGGGACGGGGCCGGCGCCGCGCCCTAGCGATGCCGGCTTGCTCGGCTATTTCTTGGTACCAAAGTCGACGCGGGGCGTCTCCTGTTCTTGCGCCGTGATGTCGAAGGTGGCCATCGGCTGCGCTGAGGCGTACATCACCGCGCGCCAGATGCGGCCGGGGAAGGTGGTCAATTCGGTGTTGTAGACGCGCACGGCCTCGATGTAGTCGCGCCGGGCGATGGCAATGCGGTTTTCCGTGCCCTCGAGCTGCGACTGCAGGGCGAGGAAGTTCTGTCCCGACTTGATGTCGGGATAGCGCTCCACCACGGCGAGCAAGCGCCCGAGCGCACCGCTCAGCTGGTTCTGGGCGTCCTGGAAACGCTTCATGGCTTCGGGGTTGTTGACGGCGTCGGCGGGCAGCTGCACCTGCGCCTGCGTCGCCTTGGCGCGCGCCTCGACGACGGAAGTCAAGACCTGCTGCTCCTGGGCGGCGAAGCCCTTCACCGTCTCCACCAGATTGGGAACCAGGTCGGCGCGCCGCTTGTATTGGCTCAGCACCTCCGACCATTTGGCCTTGGCGGTCTGCTCGAAGGTCGGAATATTGTTAATGCCGCAGCCCGCCAGGGTCGCGGTGACCAGCATGACGGCGGCGAGCGTAGCGATGCGAGAGAGATGCGGGCGCAGCATGGGCTTCTTCCTCGACGGTCCTCGACGATAGGGATGGCCCGAGGCGGGCCTCGTTTCACCCCAAGCAAAATGGTGCGCGATCGCCGCCGGCACCAGAGGAGGTTGGCTGCCGCGGGCGTAATAATTCGCTTGGCCAGAAGCCCCGCCCGGCGTCCCGACAAAATGCGACCCAAGCGGCGCGCGACACCACTAGTCGGGCAGCGAGTAGTCGGCGAACTTGGCGCGCAGGTCCTTCTTGGAAATCTTGCCGGTGGCCGTCATCGGCAGCGCCTCGACAAAAACCACGTCGTCGGGCATCTGCCACTTGGCGATCGTTGCGCTGAGTGCATCGAGGATCTCGGCCTTGGTGGGCTCCGCGCCGGGCGCCTTGACCACCACCAATAGCGGCCGCTCGTTCCACTTCGGGTGCGGCACGCCGATCACCGCGCAGTTGGCGATGCCGTCGACGGCGGCGAGAGCGGCATTCTCCACGTCGATCGAGCTGATCCATTCACCGCCCGATTTCACCAGGTCCTTGGTGCGATCGACGATCAGCAGCCAGGCATCGGGCGTCAATTTGGCGACATCGCCGGTGCCAAACCAGCCTTCGCCGTCGATTTGCTTGGCGGAAGCCTCCGGGTTGTTGAAATAGCCCGAGACGATGGTCGCCCCGCGCACGAACAGCTCGCCCGAGGTCTGTCCGTCCGCCGGCGCGCGCTTGCCCTCCTCGTCGATGACCTTGAGGTCGACGCCGAACATGCGGCGGCCTTGTCGGGCGCTGAGCGCGGCGCGCTCAAGCGGCGCCTTGGCGCGTTCGTCGGGGCGGAAGACGGTGAGCGTGCCGACCGGGGACATCTCCGTCATGCCCCAGCCGTGCGTCACCTCGATGCCCCAGTCGCGCGTGAAAGTGTCGATCATGGCTTGCGGCACGGCCGAGCCGCCGCTCAAAATTTGCACCAGGTTCTTGGGCTTGCGGCCGCGCTTTTTGAATTCCTCTAGCAGGCCGAGCCAAACGGTGGGCACGCCCCAACCCGCCTCGACGCCCTCGCTCTCCATCAGATCAAACAAGGTCGGCCCGTCGAGCCGGGCGCCGGGCAGGATCAAGGGACAGCCGGTCAGCGGCGTCACGTAGGGCAAACTCCAGGCATTGGCGTGGAACAGCGGCACCACGGGCAGGATGGTGCGATTGTGCGCAAACAGGTCCGGGCGCGTGGAAATCAAAAAGAAGGTGTGCAGCAGCATCGAGCGGTTGGAATAAAGCACGCCCTTTGGCTCCCCGGTGGTGCCCGAGGTGTAGCAAAGCGCGCAGGCGGCATGCTCGTCGAATTCCGGCCAAACGAAGTCGGCTGACGCCTCGGCCAGCAGCTGCTCGTAGCATTTGAGATCCGCCAGCTGCGCCTTGCTCGGCATATGCGCTTGATCGGTCATCGCCACGAAGGTCTTGATGGTCTGGCAGTTGGGGGCCAGTTTTTCGACCAGCGGCAGGAAGGTCAGATCGAAGAACAACATGCTGTCGCCGGCGTGATTGGCAATGTAGGCGATCTGCTCGGGAAACAGCCGGGGATTGATGGTGTGGCAGACCGCGCCGATGCCGGAAATGGCAAAATAGAGCTCGAAATGGCGATACCCGTTCCAGGCCAGCGTGGCGACCCGATCGCCCGGCTTTACACCGAGCCGCACGAGGGCGTTGGCGAGCCGGCCGATGCGCTGGCGCGCCTGGGCGTAACCGTAGCGGTGCAGGCCACCCTCAACGGTCTGCGATACGATCTCGACATTTGGAAACACCTCCGCCGCGTAGTCGATCACGCTCGAAACCAAGAGCGGCCGGTCCATCATCAATCCGCGCAGCATGGGCGTTCCTCCTGGTATGCTTGCTGCCGGAAGAGTAACCTCGGGGCCAGCCCAGCGCCAAGCCGGGTCGATTAGAGGCAGGGCCAAGAAGCAACGGATCAGAGGCCAAACAGAGGAGTGTGCGCCGTGGCGATCGTAGAGACCGAGAAAAAGGGCGAGATCGCGGTCATTCGCATGAACAATCCGCCGGTCAACGCGCTGAGCCACGCGCTGCGGCTGGGCCTCGCCGAGGCCTTTGCCGCGGCCAATGCCGATGCCAGCGTCAAGGCGATCGTTTTGACGGGCACGGGCAAATTCTTCTCCGCGGGCGCCGATATCAGCGAATTTAAGGCAGCGATGCAGGAGCCGTTCCTGCCGCAGTTGATCGACAAGATCGAGGGCGGCAGCAAGCCCGTCATTGCCGCGCTCAACGGCACTGCCTTGGGCGGCGGCCTGGAACTGGCGCTCGGCTGCCACTACCGGGTGGCGAGCAAAGACGTGCGTCAGCTGGGGCTGCCGGAAATCAAGCTCGGCATCATCCCGGGCGCCGGCGGCACCCAGCGCCTGCCGCGCGCCATCGGCGTCGAGGCCGCCCTGCAACTCATCACCACGGGCAGCTTCATCGACGCCGCCAAGGCCGCCGCCGCTCACCTGGTCGACCAGGTGAGCGATCAAGACCTAGTGCCGGCGGCGATCGCCTTTGCCGAGCGCCAGGTTGGCAAGCCGCCGCGGCGGCTCGGTCAAAGCCGGATCGACGCCGGTTCGTTTGCCGCCGACACCTTCGACAAGGCGCGCGCCGGCATTGCTCGCCACCCGAGCGGGCCGTTGGCCGCCAAGGCGGCGATCGCGGCCGTGGAGGCGGCGACCCAGCTGGCGATCGATGCGGGCAGCGAACGCGAGCGCACCCTGTTCCGCGAGCTGGCGGCCAGCCCCTATGCGCGCGCCCTCCAGTACGCCTTCTTCGCCGAGCGGCAGGCGGCCAATTTGCCGGGCGTCGGACCTCAGACCAAGCTGCGCGACGTCAAGACCGTCGGCATCCTGGGTGCCGGCACCATGGGCACGGGCATTACGCTGGCGTTTCTCAATGCTGGCTTCCCCGTCACCATCCTCGAGACGACGCAGGAGGCGCTCGACAAGGGCGTCGCGCGCATCAAGGACACGCTCTCGGCCAACGCCAAGCGCGGACGCATCACCGCGGCGCAAGCAGCCGATCGGTTCGCCAAGCTGACGCCGTCGCTTGAGCTGGCGGACCTGGGCCAGGCCGACCTCATCATCGAGGCCGTGTTCGAAAACTTGGCGCTTAAGAAGGAGGTATTCGGCAAGCTCGATAAAATCGCCAAGACCGGCGCCATCATCGCCACCAACACCTCCACCTTGGACGTCGATGCGATCGCCGCGGAGACCAAGCGGCCGCAAGACGTGGTTGGGCTGCACTTCTTCTCGCCGGCAAACATCATGCGCCTGTTGGAGATCGTGCGCGCCGAGAAGACCGCCAACGATGTCATGGCCACATCGATGGCGATCGCCAAGCGGATCGGCAAGGTCGGTGTCCAGGCCGGCGTCTGCGACGGCTTTGTCGGCAATCGCATGCTCGCCGCCTACGGCGGCGAGGTGCAGGCCATGAACCTCGAAGGCGCCATGCCGCAGGAGATCGACGGCGCCCTGGAAACTTGGGGCATGGCGATGGGTCCGCTTGCCGTCAGTGATCTGGCCGGCCTCGACGTTGGCTATCGTATCCGCAAGGAGCGCAAATTGACCGGCGAGGCCGCCCGCAATGCGCGCATTCCCGACAAGATCGTCGAGATGGGTCGGCATGGGCAGAAGACGGGTGCGGGCTACTACAAATACGATGAGAACCGCAAGCGCCTGGTCGACCCCGAGATCGAAGCGATGATCCGCGCCGAGGCCGAGGCGCTACAAATCAAGCAGCGGTCGATTGCCGCCGACGAAATCGTCGAGCGCAGCCTGCTGCGGCTTGCCAACGAGGGCGCCAAGATCCTTGAGGAGGGGATCGCGCTCAGAGCCAGCGATATCGATACCATGTACCTCAACGGCTACGGCTTTCCGGCCTGGCGCGGCGGCCCAATGTGGCAGGTCGACAATGTGATCGGGCTGAAGACGGCCGCCGAGCGCATCAAGGCCTACGAGGCAAAGTACGGGGCGCGCTGGAAAATCGCGCCACTGCTCGAGAAATTGGCGGCCGAGGGTGGCAGCTTCGCCAAGCTCGACGCCAAGAAGACGTAGGATTGGCGCTCGAACGGGGAGCGATGGGGCGGTGATTGACAAGGTCAGGGCTTCGCCGGCCGAGGCCGTCGAGGGCATCAAGCACGGCTCGACCGTCCTGATCGGCGGCTTCGGGACCGCCGGCATGCCATTTGCGTTGATCGATGCGCTGATCGCCCAGGGCGCCGGCGAGCTTGTGATCGTCTCCAACAATGCCGGCAACGGCGACACCGGGCTGGCGGCGCTGCTGCAGGCGGGGCGGGTGCGTAAAGTGGTGTGCTCGTTCCCGCGCCAGACCGACTCTTGGGTGTTCGACGGCCTTTATCGCGCCGGCAAGATCGAGCTCGAAGTGGTACCGCAGGGCAATCTGGCCGAGCGCATCCGCGCCGCCGGCGCCGGCATCGGCGCCTTCTACTGCCCCACGGGCTACGGCACGCTGTTGGCCGCAGATCGCGAGACGCGCCGCATCGACGGCCGCGACTACGTGCTGGAATTCCCAATCCACGCCGACGTGGCCCTGATCAAAGCCCACAAGGGTGACCGTTGGGGCAACCTGGTATACCGCAAGACGGCGCGCAATTTCGGACCGGTCATGGCGACGGCCGCCAAGCTGACCATCGCCGAGGTCAGCGAGGTGGTGGAGGTGGGTGCGCTCGACCCCGAGGCCATCGTCACGCCAGGCATTTTCGTGCAGCGCCTGGTGCGCATTGACCCACCGACGCGGCGGGCCGCGAGCTAGGGAGGAGGCCATGGCGGCAGATCTCGCCAACCTGAAACGGTTAAGCCGCAAGGAAATGGCGGCGCGCGTGGCGGCCGATATTCCCGAGGGAGCCTACGTCAACCTCGGCATTGGCCTGCCGACGCTGGTGGCCGAGTTTTTACCCAAGGGCAAGGACATCTTTCTGCAGACAGAGAATGGCCTGCTCGGCATGGGGCCGGCGCCGGCAAAGGGCGAAGAGGATCCGGATCTGATCAACGCCGGCAAGCAGCCGGTGACGGCGCTGCCGGGCGCCGCCTTTTTCCATCATGCCGATTCCTTTGCCATGATGCGCGGCGGCCACCTCGACATCTGCGTGCTCGGCGCCTTCCAGGTATCGGTCAGCGGCGACCTCGCCAACTGGCACACCGGCGAACCGGAGGCGATTCCTGCGGTTGGCGGCGCCATGGACCTTGCCATTGGCGCCAAGCGCACCTTCATCATGATGGAGCATTTCAGCAAGGCGGGAGATTGCAAGATTGTGCCGGTGTGCACCTATCCGCTGACGGCTAGGGCGTGCGTGTCGCGCGTTTATACCGACCTTGCGGTGATCGACGTCGCCCGCGACGGGCTGGTGGTGAGGGACCTGGTCGTCGGCCTATCGGTGCGCGAACTGTCCGCGCTCAGCGGCGTCACGCTCGCCGATGGTCGCTCGGCAACGGCCTGAGCTTTTGCGTCCAGGTCGGCCGCACCCACGGTCTTTACTCGCGCGCCTTCAAGGCCAGGCGCGCGAGGCTTGCGCTCGCTGGTTTTTGGGCTAAGGCGGGTGCCACTAGAGGCGCGGTCGGCCGCCGCGTTGCTGCCAGATGATGTAGGCCATGGTGACCAGGGCCGTCAGAATCATGGTGCCGAGGATGTCGGGCCGCCCGATGAAGGCATACCAGAGTTTCACGCCCTGAACGGTGCCACCTCGGGCCATCAGCGAGCTATTGGCGACGACGATCACAAAGAACGCAGCGGCAGTCAGCGCCAGCGCGATGAGAACATCGAGAGACTTGCGCATCATTGGCGGCATTTGGCACCCCCTGTTTGTTGATCTGACCCCCGCGAACGAAAATGCCGCAGGGATTGCGGCATCCTCACACGTTGAGGTCGAAGCATTTTGTGCGCGCAACCTAAACTGATTCGTGGCGGCGAGGTTGGACGTACACGTCGTTCGTTCCCGGACGGCGCCTCCCTTCGCCTCAGCTGGCGCCGCGTTCCAGCGCGGTGCGATCCCAACCGGCAAGGTCGGCGGCGGCCACGTAGGTCTCCTCAAGGAAACCCAACAGCAGGGCGTCGGGATCGGGCGCTCGCCGCACCGCGTCATAGGGCAGGATGAACTGACCGAGGCCCTGATCGTAAAAGGCCCCGGCGCTGCTGAGGGGGGTGGCGCCGTAGCCTTTCGGCTCGGGATAGGCATACACATAGTAGGCGGGCCGACCATAGCCGCCGTTGCCCGGCCAAAAGCCGCAACTGCTCACTTCATGCGAGTAGGCCTCTTGCATCACCCAGGCCGCCAGGTTGGGCGTGGTGCCCGTCGGCGGCGGTGCCCGACGCCCGGAAAAGCGCGTCACCGCCAGATCGAAGCTGCCCCAAAAAAAGTGCACCGGGCTCGCCTTGCCGATAAAGCGCGCGCGAAAGTCCTTGAGCACGCGATCCGATTGCAACAGCGCTTGCCAAAACCGGCCAACCCAGACCGGATCGTAGGCGGCGTTGGCGTGATCGTGATCGAAGGGAACCGCATCGGCAATTTCGCTCGGCATGGTCCAGATCCGCACCTTGACGCCAAACGTTTCCAGGCGGGCCATCACCTCGGCATAAAAGCTGGCCACCGACATCGGGCCGAGCCTCAGCGTCTGCTCAGCACCGCGGCTGCTGGCGATGGTCAGGCGATGCTCGATAAAGTCGAAGGCAATCGTAAAGGTGCCCTCGGCAAAGGCCAGCGGCGGCGTGGCGAGGCCCCGCGCCGTGGTCAACAGTGTCACGTTCCACCAATGGTTGACCAAGGGTGTCAGCGCCAGCTGGATCTTGCCCACAACCTGGGTCCATCGGTGCAGGGTCTCGCAGCTGGCACTCCAGGCGGACAGGGGAAGCTCCGGCCATGCGGGGTGTTGGGCCAGCTGATCTTGAGCCATCGGATCTTGGACAATCGGATCTTGGGCCATCTGAAATGGGCTCTCGGTTGTGCCTCAGCGGATCGCTCCACCCCACCAGCTTGCTCCCCCGCGTGCTCACTTTAGTACGTCAGCGCCGCCTTGATGGCCATCAGCTCGGCCTGCGCGTCGGCGTAGGCCTCGTAGGCCTGGCCGGCACGCCGGTACCAGTAGCGCGAATTTGCCCCGTCGCCTTCGATCTTGTGCAAGACGGCGTGGATCCAACAGGAGGTCTGATCGGTCTCGTCCTGCTGGACGAGGCCGTGCGCGGCCTCCCAATCGCCGGCGATAGCCAGTTCGACGGCGCGAATCAGGTCCTGTCGTGCAGCTGCCATGTTTCCCATCCTTTTGCCCTGAGGCCGCAGGCCGGACAGCGGCCGCAGCCGTAACCCCAGGGGTGGCGCGTCGTGCGGTCCGCTGTATAGCAGGTATGCGTATGCTCGATGATGAGGTCGAGCAGCGGCCGCCCGCCCAATTCGGCGGCCAGCCGCCAGGTCGCGGCCTTGTCGATCCACATCAAAGGCGTTTCGATCTGGAGGGGCGCCGCCAGGCCGAGCGAGATCGCCCGGGCCAAGGCCTGCAAGGTGTCGTGACGGCAATCGGGGTAACCCGAGTAGTCGGTCTCGCACATGCCGCCGACGAGGCGCTGGATGCCGCGCCGATAGCCGAGCGCCGCCGCCAGCGTGCAAAACAGCAAGTTGCGTCCCGGCACGAACGTGTTGGGCAGGCCGGCGGCGGTGATGGCGAAGGCGGCGTCCCGGGTCAGTGCCGTGTCGCTGATTTCGCCCAGCGTTGCCACGTCCAACAGGTGGTCTTCGCCAAGCCGAGCTCGCCAGGCCGGGACCTTGGCCTTGAGTTCGCCCAGAATGATGGGGCGCTGCTGCAATTCGACGGCGTGGCGCTGCCCGTAAGCAAAGCCAACGGTTTCGACCCAAGCGTAGCGCTCGAGCGCCCAGGCCAGACAGACCGTCGAATCCTGGCCGCCCGAAAACAGCACCAAGGCGGAACTTGCAAGCATAAGCGACCGCCACGTCTCACCCGAAGGCCCGGTTCCCGCCAACAGCTGGTGTCCGGCCCCCGCCTTGCCAAGGGGCGCTCGATAGCAGCCAGGCGCCATCTGCCGCCTGGCGGGCCGTGCGCGACCGGGCTAGAACCTCGCCCCGTAGTTTCTCACACGCTTGCCTTCGGCTGCAAATTTGGTGCTGGAGCTGGGAACCCGTCATGACCGCCATCGTCGACATTATCGGCCGCGAGATCTTGGATAGCCGGGGCAACCCCACCGTCGAGGTGGATGTCATCCTGGAGGATGGCGCCCGCGGTCGGGCGGCCGTCCCGTCCGGGGCTTCGACCGGCGCGCACGAGGCCATCGAGTTGCGCGACGGCGATGCCAAGCGTTACCTCGGCAAGGGCGTGCTCAAGGCCGTGGAGGCGGTCAACGGCGAAATCTTCGAGGCGGTCGGGGGCATGGATGCGGAGGAACAGCGCCGCATCGACGCGGTCCTCAACACCCTCGACGGCACCCCCGGCAAGAGCCGCCTCGGCGCCAATGCCATCCTCGGCGTGTCGCTGGCGGTGGCCAAGGCCGCGGCGGCGGCGCGCGACCTGTCGCTTTATCGCTACCTCGGCGGCGCCAACGCGCATCTTTTGCCCGTGCCGATGATGAATATCATCAACGGCGGCGCCCATGCGGACAATGCCATCGACATCCAGGAATTCATGATCATGCCGGTGGGAGCCGCCACCTGCGCCGAGGCCGTGCGCATGGGTGCGGAGGTGTTCCACACCCTGCGCTCCGCGCTGAAGGCTGCCGGCCACAACACCAACGTCGGCGACGAGGGAGGCTTCGCGCCCAACCTCAAATCTGCCGAGGAGGCGCTATCCTTCATCACCAAGTCCATCGAGAAGGCAGGCTACAAGCCGGGCGACGACATCGTCTTGGCGCTCGATTGCGCCGCCAGCGAATTCTACCGCGATGGCAAGTATGCCTTGGCTGGCGAGGCCAAGACCTTTGAGGCTGCCGGCATGGTGAAGTATCTGGCAGGCCTGGTGAGCCGCTTCCCGATCGTCTCGATCGAAGACGGCATGGCCGAAGACGACTGGCAGGGTTGGAAGGCGCTCACCGCCGAGCTCGGCGCGCATTGCCAGCTCGTCGGCGATGATCTGTTCGTCACCAATACCCGCCGCCTGCAAGAGGGTATAGCCAAGGGCATCGCCAATTCGATCCTGGTCAAGGTCAATCAGATCGGCACCCTTACCGAGGCGCTCGAGGCCGTCGGGATGGCGCAAGCAGCCGCCTATACGGCCGTCATTTCGCACCGCTCCGGGGAGACCGAGGACGCCACTATCGCCGACATCACGGTGGCCACCAACGCCGGCCAGATCAAGACGGGATCGCTGTCGCGCTCGGATCGACTTGCCAAATATAACCAGCTCATTCGCATCGAGCAGGAGTTGGGCGATGCCGCCAGTTATGCGGGGCGGAGCGTGCTGCGGCGCTAACTGAGGCGGTCGCGGTGAACGCTCCCGCCCGCGCACCGCGGGGCTTGCCAAGCGTTTGCCGGCAAATGCGCCTTTTCTTCTGCGCGCGCTTTACCTGCGTTTAACCAACCTCGGTAGAAACTAGCGGGGCGCCCAGTTCGGGCGCGTCACCCCAAAGGTTTCGCGTCGCCTCCATGCATGATCGGCGCAAAAGCCAACCCCGGCAGATCCTGGTGTCGCTTGTCTGCCTATGTGCCCTGGCCTACCTCGCCCATCATGCCGTCAAAGGTAAACGCGGCCTCGAAGCGCGCAGCCGGCTGATCGAACGCTCCCGAGTGCTGGAGCCGCAGATCGCGCGTCTCGAGGCCGCGCGCACGCGCCTCGAGCGCGACGTGCGGCTGCTCAACGCCCGCGACCCCGATATTATTGAGGAACTCGCCATCGAGCTATTGGGGTTTGCCCGGCCCGGCGACCGCATCATCGTGCCGTCCGCCGCCAAGGCATTGCCGCGCACCGCGAGGCCGCCGGTCCGACCCTGAAGCAGGCGCCTCGCCGGGGTGGGCAATGGCTGGCCTTGGCGGGCCGTTTCTTGTACGGTTTCACTTCTCCTTCGCCAGCGAGGCCACTTTAGCGCATGTCCCGTCCCAACGGCCAAGAGACCGTTCCCCCTTTCAGCCGCGAACAGGAACTTCACGCCTACCGCGAGATGCTGTTGATCCGCCGTTTTGAGGAAAAGGCGGCCCAGCTCTACGGCATGGGATTCATCGGCGGCTTCTGCCACCTTTATATCGGCCAAGAGGCCGTCGTGGTTGGCATGAAGATGGCCGCGACGGACGGCGATCAGATGATCACCACCTACCGCGATCACGGCCACATGTTGGCCAGCGGCATGGATCCCAAGGGCGTGATGGCGGAGCTCACGGGGCGCAGTCAGGGCTACTCCAAGGGCAAGGGTGGCTCGATGCACATGTTCTCCAAGGAGAAGCATTTCTACGGTGGGCACGGCATCGTCGGCGCCAACGTTCCGCTCGGTGCCGGCATCGCCTTCGCCAATCGCTATCGCGACAACGGCAAGGTCTGTCAGACCTACTTCGGCGACGGCGCCGCCAACCAGGGGCAGGTGTACGAAAGCTTCAACATGGCCAAGCTTTGGAAGCTGCCCGTCGTCTTCGTCATCGAGAACAACAAGTATGCCATGGGCACCTCGGTCGAGCGTTCGGCCGCCACCACCGATTTCTCGCAGCGCGGACGCTCCTTCGACATCCCCGGCGAGCAGGTCGACGGCATGGACGTGCGCGCCGTCAAGTCGACCGCCGACCGGGTGCTGAAGTGGGTGCGTGACGGCAACGGCCCCTACATCCTGGAGATGCTGACCTATCGCTATCGCGGCCACTCCATGTCCGATCCCGCCAAGTATCGCACGCGCGAGGAGGTGCAGAAGATGCGCGAGGATCACGATCCCATCGAACAGGTGCGGCGTCGCTTGTTGGAGGGGCGCCTGGTCAGCGAAGAGGACATGAAGACGATCGATGCCGAGGTGCGCTCGACCGTCAATGCCGCCGCCGAGTTCGCACAATCAGCTCCCGAGCCAGACGAGAGCGAGCTGCATACCGATGTGCTGCTGCCGGCCTAAGGTGGATTGGGATGCTTGAGCGGCGTCACATTATGCCCACCGCCTTCGCCTCACATCTCGACCAGGAGTTCGAAGCGCAGCTGGCGCATTGGCGCGCCCCTAACCAGCCCACCGGTCAGCAAGAGACCCCAGCACAATGGCCATCGAAATCCTGATGCCTGCCCTGTCGCCCACCATGGAGGAGGGCAAGCTCGCCAAGTGGCTCGTGGCCGAGGGCCAACAGGTGAAGCCTGGCGACATCATCGCCGAGATCGAGACCGACAAGGCCACCATGGAGGTGGAGGCGGCCGATGAAGGCAAGGTCTCCAAGCTCCTGGTGGCGGAGGGCACCGAGGGCGTGAAGGTCAATACCCCGATCGCCGTGCTCGACGGCGAGGCGGCCGCCGGCGCCAAGGCACCGCAGCCCGCCGCCGCCCCACCCCCCGGGCCCGCGGCGGCCCCGAGCCCGGCGCGGGCGCCGCAGCAAAAGGCGCCGCCGCCGCCCCCAATGCCCGCCGAGCCTGCCCGCGAAGGAGAAATCGCCGCCGGCGTCGAGACCAGCAATCAGACCATGCGCGAGGCGCTGCGCGATGCCATGGCCGAAGAGATGCGCCGCGACAAGGACGTGTTCTTGATGGGTGAGGAGGTGGCGCAATACCAGGGCGCCTACAAGATCAGCCAGGGGTTGCTCGACGAGTTCGGGCCCAGGCGCGTGATCGATACCCCCATCACCGAGCAGGGCTTCGCCGGCATCGGCGTGGGTGCCGCCATGGCGGGACTGAAACCCATCGTCGAGTTCATGACCTGGAATTTTGCCATGCAGGCGATCGATCAAATCATCAACTCGGCCGCCAAGACGCTCTACATGTCGGGTGGACAAATGGGTTGCTCGATCGTCTTGCGCGGCCCCAACGGCGCGGCGGCCCGCGTCGCCGCCCAGCACAGCCAATGCTATTCGGCCTGGTATGCGCACGTGCCCGGTCTCAAGGTGGTGGCGCCGTCCAATCCCGCCGACGCCAAGGGATTGCTGAAATCCGCCATTCGCGATCCCAATCCGGTGCTGGTGCTGGAAAACGAAATTCTCTACGGCGCCTCCGGCCCGGTGCCCAAGCTCGATGACTGGATCGTGCCGATCGGCAAGGCCAGGATCGCCCGCGCCGGCGCCCACGTCACCATCGTCTCCTTCGCGCGCGGCATGGTCTATGCGCTCGAGGCTGCCGAAGAACTGGCCGGCGAGGGCATCGAGGCGGAGGTCATCGACCTGCGCTCGCTGCGCCCGCTCGACCTCGAAACCGTCATCACCTCGGTGCAAAAGACCAACCGTCTGGTCACGGTCGAGGAGGCTTGGCCGGTATGCTCGGTGGGTTCAGAGATCTGTGCGCAGGTGGCGATCGCCGCCTTCGACTACCTGGACGCCCCGCCCGCCAAGGTTTCCGGCGCCGACGTGCCGATGCCCTATGCTGCCAATCTCGAGCGCTTGGCGCTGCCAAGCGTGCAGCAGGTGATCGAGGCCGCAAAAGCCGTACTTTACCTGTGACCGTCATGGCAAAAGCCCACGCCGCCCGCCGCTTGCCCGCGCGCGGCTTGGCAAATTGAGTTGGGCTGACGCCGCGGCCCCCTTGGATCGTGAAGGCAGCAGCATGAGGACCGAGGCCAGCGCCAACGTGTCGCAAATTTACAAGTATCAGGGCAGCTGTCACTGCGGGGCGATCCGCGCCGCGCTGGCCGCGAGCAAGCCGGCGGAGGCGCTGGAGGTGCGGGCCTGCCAATGCGCTTTTTGTACGCGCCACGGCGCCATGACCGTGTCGGATCCGTTAGGCCGCGCCAGCTTCGACATCGAGCGCGCCCGGCTCGTGACCTATCAATTCGCCACGCGAACCGGTAGCAGCCTGATCTGCGGGCGCTGCGGCATGTATGCGGGCGTGGTGCTGACCGAGGGAGCCGAGAGCTGGTCGGTGCTCAATGTGCGCGGCCTCGCCATTGCCGCCTTTGCCGGCCGGCAGGCGGTGGCGATGGTCTACGACGGCGAAACGCCCACCGCCCGCATCGCGCGGCGCAAGGCCAAGTGGACGCCAACGGATTTGCGATTGATCGACTGATGGGACCAGCATGCCGACCCAAATCCTGATGCCTGCCCTGTCGCCCACCATGGAGGAGGGCAAGCTCGCCAAGTGGCTCGTGGCCGAGGGCCAAGAGGTGAAGCCTGGCGACATCATCGCCGAGATCGAGACCGACAAGGCCACCATGGAGGTGGAGGCGGTCGATGAAGGCAAAATCGCCAAGCTCCTGGTGGCGGAGGGCACCGAGGGTGTGAAGGTCAACACCCCGATTGCGACCTTGCTGGCGGAAGGCGAAACGGCTGCGGCCGGCAAGGAGCCCGCCGCGGCGCCGGCTCCGCCGCGACCGACACCGGCCAAGCCGGCCGCCCCGCCGGCGCCGGCGGCCAAGCCCGCGGGCGAGCCGGCCAAGAAGCAAACGGCGCCACCTCCCGCTGCCCCAGCCCTTGCGGCGCCGGGCGCGGTGAGCGCCACAGCGGCCGCCGGCGAGCGCAGCCGGCGGATCTTTGCCTCGCCGCTGGCGCGTCGCCTTGCCAAGGAACTTGGGCTCGACGTTGCCAGCCTCAACGGTTCGGGTCCGCGCGGCCGCGTCGTTCGCCGCGATGTCGAGGCGGCCCTTGAGCAGAAGGGCACGCAGCCGCGGGCCGGCACGGCGGTGGCCCAGATGCCGGCGGCGAGCCCCCCGGCGCTGCAGCCGATGGGCGATGACAAGATCCTCGCCCTTTACGAGCAAGGCTCTTATGACATCGTGCCGCACGATGGCATGCGCCGGGTCATTGCCCAGCGCCTCAGCCTCTCCAAGCAGACCATTCCGCATTTCTACCTGACCGTTGAATGCCGCCTCGATGAGCTCTTGCGCGCCCGCGAGAGCATGAACCGGGCGGCGCCGAAGGAGGGGCCGCGCGCCTACAAGCTGTCGGTCAACGATTTCGCTATCAAGGCGCTGGCACTGGCGCTGGCCCAGGTGCCTGCCGCCAACGTGACCTGGACGGAGGCCGGCATGATGCGCCACAAGTATTCCGACGTCGGCGTCGCCGTTGCCATCGCCGGCGGCCTCTTTACGCCGATCATCCGCCATGCCGAACTGAAATCGCTTTCCGAGATCTCCAACGAAATGCGCGATTTGGCCGAGCGCGCGCGCAAGCGGCGGCTGGCACCGCACGAATATCAGGGCGGCACGACGTCGATTTCCAACCTTGGCATGTACGGCATCAAGAGCTTCGAGGCCGTCATCAATCCGCCGCACGCCACCATCCTGGCCGTTGGCGCGGCGGCAAGGACCCCGATCGTGGTGGCGGACAAGGTCGAGATCGGCTCGCTCGTTTCCTGCACGCTGTCGGGGGATCATCGCGCCGTCGACGGCGCCGTCGGGGCCGAGCTTCTCAACGCCTTTAAGACCCTGATCGAGGATCCGGTGCGGATGCTGGTTTAGCCGCGGAGCGCGGTAGCTGGGCGGTTCTGTGGCGAGCCGGTCACGACGCCGCCCTATCCACAGGATTGGGTCGCAATCGCTTAATTGGCAACAGTCCTGGCGCCGCCGATCCCTTGCCGCTGTGGGCAAAGACGCCTAAGACTCGCGGGAATCACGAATAAGTGCGCGCCGCGCGTATTGGCGGCAAAGCCAATCGTTTGGGGGTTTTGCATATGACGTTCCAGATTCGCGCTTCATCCAAGGCAGTGCTGCTCGTTGGGGTCATGCTGGCCGGTTGCGCCGGCGACAGCGCCGATGGCCTGTTCACCACGGGCTCCCTCAGCGGCTCGGCGACGGCGGCAGCCAACGCCAAGACCGATCCCGTCTGCGTGACGTTGGCCACCAGTATCGACGGCCTGCGCAAGGAGGGCATTGCCGAGAAGATCGAAAAGGCGGCCGCCAAAAAATACAAGATGACCGCCGCCGACCTGAAGAAGGCGGATCAGTTGACCAAGGCCAACGCCGACTTCCAGCAGCGCTGCTCGACGGTCCCGCCCAAGCCGACGAACGCCCAGGCAACCCCGGCGCCGGCCAAATCGGCGCAGAACTGAGGCGGCGGCCTCCAGCCCTTGCCCAAAGCGGCCCGAACGGCTCGCCTCGAGCGCTCGAGGCGTGACCGCTTGGGTCGAGGGCAAGCGGGGGTTGGAGGAAAAAATCAGCAAATGCCATCGGCTTGCCGTGCTGCAAAGTTACCACAGGCAGTCGTGAGCCGGTTGAATTTGTTGCGCCCCTATGGTTCGTAACGGCGAGCGGAGCGACGCGGTGGGACCGAAGGAGGCTGGCGTGGCCCGAGGCATAGGCGGAACAATCTGGGCGCTGATGGTGGCGGGGACGCTGGCGATCCTTGCCGGCTGTGCGGAAGACGGCGGCGGCAGCTATGGCGGCGATCCGGGCGCGCGGCCGCTGGCCGCCGGCCAAACCTGCGGCACGATCCGCCAGGAACTCAACAGGCTCGATAGCCGAGGCACGCAGGCCAAGGTGGAGGCCGCTACCCAGGGCAAAAAGCTGCCGCCCGCCGCCCAGGCCGACGTCGATCGCTATAACGACCTGCTCAACCAATATCTGGGCGCGCGCTGCCACGTCTGAGGCCGGGCAAGGCTTGCCCCCGCCCTTTTGCGATTTGCCTTGAAACAGCAGGCTCCAGCCACTAGGCCGGGGCCTGCTATCGTTTTTCCCGCGCGCGCGCCCCCCGTGAGACGTTCCCCGCCATGGCAGCTACCAGCTTCGACATTATCGTGATCGGTTCCGGCCCCGGCGGCTACGTCACCGCCATTCGCGCCGCTCAACTCGGCTTCAAGACCGCCATCGTCGAGCGCGAATACCTAGGCGGCATCTGTCTCAATTGGGGCTGCATTCCGACCAAGGCCCTGCTGCGGTCGGCGGAGATCTACCACTATCTGCAGCATGCCCCGAGCTATGGCCTGCGCGCTGCCGAGGTCGGCTATGATGCCAAGGCGGTGGTCGAGCGCTCGCGCAAAGTGGCCAAGCGGCTCAACGACGGCGTCGCCTTCCTGATGAAAAAAAATAAGATTGCGGTGATCTGGGGCGAGGCCACCCTCGAGCAGCCGGGGCGCATCGGCGTCAAGCCCTCCAAGGTCGCCGCCCCCAAGGGCGCGCTAGGCCCTGGCAGCTACCAGGCCGCCCACATCATCATTGCCACGGGTGCCCGGCCCCGCGTGCTCGAGGGCCTCGAGCCCGACCAGCGGCTGATCTGGACCTATTTCGAGGCCATGCTGCCGTCCGCCATGCCGAAGTCGCTGCTGGTGGTGGGCTCGGGCGCGATCGGCATGGAGTTCGCCTCCTTTTATCGATCCTTTGGGGTCGAGGTCACCGTCGTTGAGATCCTGCCGCAAATCCTGCCCGCGGAGGATGCCGAGATCGCCCTCTTCGCGCGCAAGGCCTTCGAGCGGCAGGGCATGAAGATCTTCACCCAAGCCAAAGTGGGGAAGCTTGAAAAGCAAGCCGATGGCGTCATCGCCAGCATCGAGGACGGCAAGGGCGCCACGCAGCGCCTCGGCGTCGAGCGCGTGATCAGCGCCGTCGGCGTGGTCGGCAACATCGACAACCTCGGTCTCGAGAAGCTCGGTGTAACAACGCAGCGCGCGACCATCGTCACCGACGGCTACGGTCGCACCAACGTCGCGGGTGTCTACGCCATCGGCGACGTGGCCGGACCGCCGATGCTCGCTCACAAGGCCGAGCATGAGGGGGTGGTGTGCGTGGAGGCCATCAAGGGCTTGAAGCCGCATCCCCTCGACAAGACGAAGATTCCCGGCTGCACCTATTGCCAGCCGCAGATCGCCAGCGTCGGGCTGACCGAAAACGCTGCCAAGGAACAGGGCCGCGCCGTCAAAATCGGCCGCTTTCCGTTTGTGGGCAACGGCAAGGCGATCGCGCTCGGGGAAGACCAGGGCTTGGTGAAGACCATCTTCGATGCCAACAGCGGCCAGCTCCTCGGCGCGCATATGGTGGGCGCGGAGGTGACCGAATTGATCCAAGGCTTTGTCATTGCCATGCAACTCGAAACTACCGAGGAAGACCTCATGCACACGGTCTTCCCGCATCCAACGCTGTCGGAAACAATGCACGAAAGCGTGCTCGATGCCTTCGGGCGCGTCATTCATGTTTGAGGCCGCGTTCGCTGCCGAGGCTCGCCGGCGCCAGGCGCTTGCCCGCAGCCCCGGACGCAACCGGGAGGGCGCGGGGTGCCGCGGCTGGTGGGGTGCCCAGCAGCGGGCGCCCATGCCTGCGGGCCCCGGCGTTTTCTCGCGGCTGCGAAGCGAAGGGTCGACGCCTGGCTGCGAGTCGGTCACAGTCCGTGACCAGAGGATCGGCCTGCCTTGCCGCGGGGACAAAACGGGGCAGATCGAGCCATGGCACGAGGGGAGACCTTGCACATGAACATGAACGCCCAGCAGCTGATCATCATGGCCGTGATCGGCATCATCGCCGGTTGGCTGGCCAGCGTGCTCGTCGGCGGTCCCGGTAGCCTGCTGGGCTACCTGATCACCGGCATCATCGGCGCCTTTGTCGGCTCCTTTATCTTCAGCGCGGCCGGCTGGAATCTCAATCTGGGCAATGCCTGGGTCGACGCCATTGTCACGGCCCTGATCGGCTCGATCGTCGTCATCTTCCTGGCGCGCCTGGTGTTGGGCTGGTAGCGGCGTCCGCCGCGCCGAACACGCGGGCGAAAATGACGTCGACGTGCTTGGTGTGGAAGTCGAGGTCGAACAGGGCCTCGAGCTCGACGGCGCTCAGCGATTTCGACACCTCCGGATCGGCCTTGAGCAGGCTGAGAAAGTCGCCATCGCCTTGCCATACCCGCATGGCGCTGCGTTGCACCAGGCGATAGGCGTCGTCGCGCGCCACGCCTTTCTGCGTCAGCGCCAGCAGCACGCGCTGGGACTGCACCAGTCCGCCCAGCCGCTGCAAGTTTAAGCGCATGTTTTCCGGGTAAACCACCAACCGGTCGATCACCCCGGTCATGCGCTGCAGCGCGAAGTCGAGGGTTACCGTGGCGTCCGGTCCGATCATGCGTTCCACCGAGGAGTGGGAGATGTCGCGCTCGTGCCAGAGCGCCACGTCTTCCATGGCGGGCAGGGCGTAGCTGCGCACCATGCGCGCCAGGCCGGTGATGTTCTCGCTCAACACCGGGTTGCGCTTGTGAGGCATGGCTGAGGAGCCCTTTTGGCTCGGGGCGAAGTATTCCTCCGCCTCCAGCACCTCGGTGCGCTGCAGGTGGCGAATCTCGACGGCGAGCCGCTCCAGCGAGGAGGCGATCACGGCCAGCGTCGCGAAGTACATGGCGTGCCGATCGCGCGGGATGATTTGCGTGGACACGGGTTCCGGCCGCAGCCCCAGCTTGTCGGCCACATAGGCCTCCACGCGCGGATCGACGTTGGCAAAGGTGCCGACGGCGCCCGAAATGGCGCAGGTGGCAACCTCGCTGCGCGCCCGCAGCATCCGTTCCCGGGCGCGCGCAAACTCGGCCCAGGCGTAGGCGAGCTTGACGCCGAACGTGGTCGGCTCGGCGTGGATGCCGTGGCTGCGCCCGACCGTGACGGTGTAGCGGTGTTCGAAGGCGCGCCGGCGCAGCGCCGCCAAGAGGGCATCGAGATCGGCCAGCAGCAGGTCGGCGGCGCGCACCAATTGCAGGTTAAAACAGGTGTCGAGAATGTCCGAGGAGGTGAGACCGGCGTGCACGTAGCGCGCCTCCGGCCCGACGTGTTCGGCCAAATGCGTGAGAAATGCAATCACGTCGTGCTTGACCTCGCGCTCGATCTCGTCGATGCGCGCGACGTCGAAGGTTGCCTTGCTGCCCTTGTCCCAGATGACCTTGGCGGCAGCTTTCGGGATCATGCCCAGCTCGGCCATGGCCGCGGCGGCATGCGCTTCGATCTCAAACCAGATGCGAAAGCGCGTTTGTGCGCTCCAAATCTCGGCCATCTGCGGGCGCGTGTAGCGGGGAATCATGGGCGGGCTCGCGCGGGCTTTTGAACGCGTGTCGCCTAGCACGCCCCGGCCCGGGCAGCAAACTGGGTGGCAAACGAAACCCCAAAACGAGCCCGCTCAGCCCCACAAATCGGCCGTCGGCGGCTGCAGCAGCGCGCCCTCGTAACTGAGGCGGGGCTCGCGGTCGCCGGCAAGCAACAAGGGCCCATCGAGGTCGACCCAGTCGGCGCCCTGGGCGAGCAGGGTGGCGGGCGCCATCGACAGAGACGTTGCCAGCATCGAGCCGACCATCAGCTTGAAGCCGTGTGTGCGGGCCGCGGCGGCAAGTGCCAAGGCCTCCGTCAGTCCGCCGGCCTTGTCGAGCTTGATGTTGAGGGCATCGTAGCGGCCGACCAGGCGATCGAGCTCGGCGCGCGTGTGCAGCGATTCATCGGCACACACGGGCACCCGGCGGGGGATTGCCGCAAGCGCGGCGTCGGCGTCGGCGGGCAGCGGTTGCTCGATCAACTCGACGCCGGTCTCTGCCGCAACCGCCAGCAGCGGCGCCAGCAGCTCCTCGCTCCAGCTCTCGTTGGCGTCGGCGATCAGCCGCGTCGCCGGGCAGGCGGCGCGCACCCGGCGCAGGCGCTGGTCGTCCCCCGCACCCCCGAGCTTCAGTTTGAGGAGCGGCAGGTGGCGCATGGCGGCGGCCTTGGCGGCCATGGCGCCGGCGTCGTCGAGGCTGATGGTATAGGCCGTGGTGAGCGCTTTGAGGGGAGCGACGCCGGCCAGGCTCGCCGCGCTTTGGCCCGCGCGCTTGGCCTGATAGTCCCAAAGCGCACAATCGAGCGCATTGCGCGCCGCACCCGCCGGCAGGCGCTGGGCCAGCGTTACGCGATCGAGCCCCTCGGCAGGCGTTGCGGCAATGGCCGCCAACACCTCCTCGACCGTCTCGCCGTAGCGGGCGTAGGGCACGCATTCGCCGCGACCATAGTGGCTGCCGTCGCCGACGCGGGCCAGCACGACGTTGGCCTCACGCTTGGTTCCGCGCGCGATGACGAAGCTGCCGGCAATTGGCCAGCTCTCGGCCCAGGCCTCGATCTTGAGCGACGTCATGTTGCCGCGGCGCCGAATTGGTCTAGCGCAGCCGACCACTGGCGTGCGCCAGGAACAAATACACGCGCCCGCTGTCGGAGACGAGATGGTTCTGCAGCGTGCGGCCCGACGGGTCCTTCTGCTCGACGTTGCGCAGCAGCCACTCGAAGTCCGTCAAGTAGCGGTCGACCGTGCGATGGAAATCGCCCTCGTTCTTGTAGCGTTCGGTGACCTCGTCGAAGGCGTTGCGACCTTCGGCCGTATAGATGCTGCGCACCATAATCCCGCGCTGGCCGGCGCGAAACCGCGACCAGATCGCGGCGGCGGTGCTGGGATCGAGCGCGCGCGCGATCGAATCGATGTTGATGATGGCAGCCCGCGTGGTGCCGTCCTCGTCGCGCGAGGCGCGCGCCAAGAGATCGGTCAAGGACCAACGATCGCCGGTCTCCTGCGGCACGCCCGGGGGGGCCAGCGGCGGGGGCACATGCTGCTGGGCGGCGTAGGCGGCCGTCAGCGACACGGTCATGGTCGGCGGAATGATATCGCGCCGCTCGCGGGCAGAAAGATTGGAAAGCTGCTCGAGTGCCCGCAGCTGGTCGTTGAGCGCGGCCCGCATGGCATCGGCATTGTCGCGCGCCGCCATCGGCAGATGCTCGGCCTCCGAACGCAGACGGGTCTGCTCGGCCTGCAGCTCGGCGGCGACGCGGGCCGCCCGGGCTTTGAGATCGTCGGAGGTCTCGTTGAACCGGTTGGCGATGGTCCCGAGCTGGGCGTTCAGCTCCTGGGAGGCGCCGGTCACCTTATCGCGCATGTCGGCGATGGCGCGGGTGGCGTGAGTTTCCGTGTTGCTGCGCAGGCGTTCGAACTCCGACAGCACCGCCTTCGAGTGGCTATCGGTTTGCGTGCGCAGGCGTTCGAGCTCGCGCACGGCCGCCTGCGCATGGCTGCTGGTGCCTTCGGCAAGCTGTTGGATCAAGGTGCGGGCGCGGGTTTCTGCCTGCGCGATCGAGGATTCGAGCGTGGCCGAGTAGCCGCGCATGACCTCGTCGATTTCGCTGGTCTTGCCGGACAGGCGCTGCAGGGTCTCGCTGAGCTCACCCTGTCGCTTCTGCAGGGTGGCATCCATGCGCAGATTGGCCTTTTCCAGGGCGCTCGCCGCCGTCACCATCGACTGGCCCTGCTGGTCGAAGCGCGAGGCTGCGGTGGCGATCTGCTGCAACAGGTTCTCGGACACGTCTTTCAGCAGGTCGGCCTGCCCGGATAGCCCCTCGATGGCGTGCAGCGATTGTCGCGTAATGCTGTCGCTGGTGCGGCGCACGGCATCGATGCCGTGCAGCATCGACTCATCGATCGAGTTGGCCTGCCGCCCGAGCGTGTCGGAGAGCGCGCGCACGTGGTTCTCCATGGCGACCGTCAGCGCGCGCGCCTTGTCATTCACGGCCGAGTCGATCGCCACGGTCGAGCGCACCATGCTATCGTCGAACAGGGCCAAGCGTTCGGCAAACGCCGCATCGAGTGCCCGCGTGCGCTCCACCAGGGCGATGTCGAGGGCTTCCGCGCGGCTGGCCAGCGTGGCATCGAGGGCAACCGTGTAGTCGTCGAGGACCGCTTGCAGCTGCTGGGTGCGGTTTGACAGCGCGCTTTCGAGGCTGCCGCTGGCCGTCGCCAGCTGGTTTTCGAGCGCGATCAGGTTCTGGCCTGCACCCTCGATGATCTTCGCCAGCTTGATCTGCTGTTGCGACAGCTTGTCGATCAGGGCCGGCACATCGCTGCCCATCGACTTTAAGGTTTCGGCCACCTTGTCGGTGGTGCTGACGAGCGCGTGCCGCTCGCCAACCAGCTCCTGGATCAGGCCTTTGATCTTGTGCTCGTTCTCGCCATAGGATTTCTCGAGCGCGGCCACCTCGTTGTGAACCAGGGCTTCGAGCTCGCCCGCTCGCCCCAGCGCGCGCGAGATCGCATCGTTCATGAAGGAGACCTGCCGGCGCACGGCTTGGCCGAGCGAGGCGGCGGCCTGCTCGGCGGCCCGGTCGGGCTCGGCCAGCCGCACGGCGACTTCGGTCATGGCCGAGGACATCAGCTTCAGTTCCTGCGCGCGCCACACCAAGAGCGCCAGAAACCAGAACAAGGCGATCGGCAGGAAGATGGTGGTGATCACCACCACCATGGTTGGACTGGCGAGGCTCGCGCCTTCCTGGGAAAGCGCCGCCCAGGCCAGCACCGCACCGATGGCGATCCAGGCGCCCGAGGCGATGGCGGCGAGCTCAAAGGGCCGCCGCGAGGGGCGTTGCTGCAGGGCAAAGATCAGGCCGCCGATCGATGGCGCATCATCGTTGGCGGCGATCCGGGCGCGCGGCGGACCGGCCGGCCGGCGCTTGGCGGCGCGCCGAGGCGCCTCCTCCGGCCCGGCCTCGGCATCGCCGGCCGCGCCATGGCTCCCGGCGTTGCTCCCGGCAAGCGGCAACGGCGGCGGAGGCCCGGCCGACGCGGGCGCCGGGGTCACAATACGGTCGATGGCAACGCTCGTCGAGGCGCGCTGTGCGGCGTCGCGTTGCGGCTTTCCCTCCTGGACCATTCCCCTGTCCATTTCGGCCGCCCGGCCGATCCCCCCATCACCCAAGAGACATAGCGCATTTCCCGCAAAGGGCCCAGGCGGCTCGTTAGGAAAAACTGGTGATCAGCCAACCCGTCTAGGTTGCTGGCCGACCCCCTTCGGCCACCGCTGGCCTAGCTATTGGCGCAATAGGGCAAAACCAAGATGTTGCCGGTGGCGGTCCACGCCCACGCGAGGCCTGGCGGGACATTTACCAATGGTTGGGGTTTTCCGCGGCCGTGAAAGGTGCTGTTAGCCAGTACACGCCATCCTGGCCAGGGGCGCAAAGGCGATTGGGCGCCTGCCGCGGGCGCACGGGAAACGGCTCTCGCTCTGGATGGTGCACGAGGCGCAGGCAACCCGAGCGGCCGGGCAGGCGCGGCCGGGGCTGGGGATCGGGAATGAAGACGAGGACGTTTGAGGCCCCGCGCGTCCGGGCCGGTGCGGCAGCCGCCATCGACCGCGGCTATCTTGCCCGCTTCACCATGGGCAACGAGGCTCTCGCCCGGGAGGTGCTCGAGCTGTTTGCCGCCCAGGTGCCTCTGATGCTCGATCGCTTGCGCCAAGCCCAGTCGGACGCCGACTGGCAAGCGGCCGCCCACACGCTCAAAGGCTCGGCGGCCGCCGTCGGCGCCCGCCAGCTGCAGTGCTGGGCGGAACTGGCGGAGCGGGTCGATGCGAATGTGCCGGCCGCCGAGCGGGAGGCGCAGCGGGCGCTGGCGCTGGGCTTGATCGTGGAGGCGACGCAGGCCGCTTGCCGTCAGATCGGACAAATGTATGCCGCCTGAGCCGGCAGGGGGCCGGCGCGGTCACCCTTGAATTTGCCTGCTGGGGCCGCTAACACGGCGATCCGATCTTGGCTCCCCTCCCCGTGTGCACGGCCGCTGGTGCGGCGTGCGGCATCCGGCCCTGCGACGAGGCGTTTTTGCGCCGATGGTAAAAATCACCTTCATTCAGCCGGATGGCAGCGAACAGACTGTCGAGGCCGAACCGGGCATGACGGTGATGGAGACGGCCAAAAAGGCCCTGATCGACGGGATTGAGGCCGAATGCGGCGGCGCCTGCGCCTGCGCCACCTGCCACGTCTATGTCGAGGAGGCCTGGCGCGAGCAGGTGGGCCCAGCCTCTCCCATGGAGGAGGATATGCTGGACTTTGCCTTCGAGGTGAAGCCATCGAGCCGGCTCAGCTGCCAAATCAAGGTGAAACCCGAACTCGACGGCTTGGTTGTACGCGTACCCGAAAAGCAGTTCTAGGCGGTTTTGAAGCGAAACCCCGCGCCCGGCGGGCAAAGCCTCGCCCGGCGGGAAATTCGGGCGCACAGGCGAGGTCGGGCCTCGAGCGACTTTTTGAGCCATGCATCCTGGGAGCCACGCCGAATGCGCATATCTCGGCTTAAGGTCGCCGCGCTGCTGGTCCAGGTGCTGATGGGCGCCGGTGCAATTTTTCACGCTGCCGCCGCCCAGGAGAAACGCTGGGCCGCCATTGACCCCAACAACGAAACAACTTCGCCCGTGGCCTGGTCGAACACGGAGGCAAAGGCGCGCCAGGAAGCGGTCGATGCGTGCCGACGCGGCTCCCAGAGCTGTGCCAATGGGCCGGCCTCGACCAACGAAATGGACGACATATTTGCCCTCATGTGCTGCACAAAGCCGCGCCGGGGTTGCGCGGTGGGCGTCGCCGGGGCTAGGCAGGAGGCGCTCAAAAGCGTGCAGAAGACCTTTGCCGATGCCGGCTATTCCAATTGCTCGCTGCGTCATTATCTCTCGGCGGCAACCGGCAAAAAGGACTAAAAGGCCTGCCGCGGCCAAATGAACCGTTTGCCTTGTGGCGCTCTGCTTTGGGGATATGACCTTAATGCCAGCTGAAGGCTCTAGCGGCGGCCTGCCGATCGAGACCGATGCCCTGATCATCGGCGCCGGGCCCGTCGGCCTGTTTGCCGTGTTCGAGTTGGGCCTGGTCGACATCAAGGCGAACGTGGTCGACATTCTCGATAAGATCGGCGGGCAATGCGCCGAGCTCTACCCGGAAAAGCCGATCTACGACATTCCCGGGCTGCCGATCGTGACCGGGCAGGGCCTGACCGATGCCCTGCTGGCCCAGATCAAACCCTTCGGCGCCCAGTTCCACCTCAATCGGCGCATCGATGCCTTGAGGCGCGACGCGGACGGCCGGTTCCGGCTCACCACCGATGCGGGCGAGCAATTCCTGGCCAAGGTGGTGGTGGTGGCGGCCGGTGGCGGTTCCTTTACGCCCAAGCGCCCGCCGCTGGCCGGCATCGAAGCGCACGAAGGCACCTCGGTCTTTTATTCGGTGCGGCGGATGGAGGATTTTCGCGACAAGGACGTGTTGATCGTCGGCGGCGGCGATTCGGCGCTGGATTGGACGCTCAATCTCGAACCCTTGGCGCGTAGCTTGACCCTGCTGCACCGCCGCGACGAGTTTCGCGCCGCGCCGCATTCGGTCGAGCGGATGCGGGCGCTGGTTGCCGCCAACAAGGTCAAGCTGCTGATCGGCCAGATGCTGGCGCTGCACGAGGAGGCGGGTCGGCTGGCGGCGGTCAGCGTCAAGACCAAGGATGGCGACATTCGCCTGCCCGCCAACCGCCTGATGCCCTTCTTTGGGCTGACCATGAAGCTCGGGCCCGTGGCCAATTGGGGGCTCAATCTCAACGAGAACCTCATTCGCGTCGACACGGAGAAGTTCGAGACCAGCGAGCCCGGCATCTTTGCCGTCGGCGACATCAACTGGTATCCCGGCAAACTCAAGCTGATCCTGTCGGGCTTCCACGAGGCGGCGCTGATGGCGCAGGCAGCCTATAAAATCGTCTATCCCGGCAAGAAGCTGCTGTTTCAGTACACGACGTCTTCGTCCTCGCTGCAGCGCAAGCTGGGCGTCAGCTAGCCGGCCCTGGCTGTTGTGCCGGCGCGATCGCGCACAACGGCAAAGGCGATTGCCGCCGGCCGGCCGTGCGGCTTGAGGGCTGCGGCCTGCGGCGGCGGGCTCGGCCGCAGGCCCGCAGCGATGGTGGGCCGCGCGATCAGCGTCAAGGCTCCTCAGACAAAAAGGGGGCGCACGGGCCGCGGCGTGTCGTCGGAGGAGCCATTCGCAAGCTCGCGGTCGCCGCCAGCTTGCGGAGGCAGCCGCAAGGAGCGTGCCAATGCGCGCTTCACCGGCGCCGCTAGGCGGCGGCCAGCGCGATTTCGATTAAGCTCAACAGGAAGAGCCCCGCTGCCAGCAGCCAGGTGAGGAGGCGGCCCCGGCGCGTTGCCGGCGGTTGCAGGATAGCGGTGGCGAGGAGGAAGGCGGCGGCGGCAAGGTTAATGGCAACGCTGCCGCCGAGCGCCAAGCCGCGCGGCGTTGCCGCCTTGGCGTTGAGGGCGGAGGCGATGGCGATGCCGATCAGAAGGGCGCCGAGCAGACGCGGCCAGAAGGCTGCTCCCGGCCGTGGCCAGCCCAGGACCGCCGCCGTCAAGGTCGGAGCGGCGAGCAACATCCCCCCGGCAATGCCCTTCAACAGCATTTCGAGCCAGAGGAGCTCATCGACCATGAGCGCGGGCTGTCCCGAAGGCGCACACAGGGGCCTTGACGCGGTGTCGCGGGCAGGGTGCAGCGATCAACGGCGCCCGCTGACCTTATCGGCGTCGTTCTTCTGCCAGAACTTCTTGCTGTCGAAGGGCTCGTCGGTGGCGCCCGATGAGCAGCCGAAGATACCGCAGTCGGCGACCACCTTGGGTTTGGGGAAATTCGGCGCATAGTCGCCGCTCAGGTGGCGCGCGAGTTCTTGCTTGATTTCGGCGCCCTTCTTTTCCGTGCAGTAGTCGTCGCTGGCCCATGCCGAATCCGACGTGGACTTGAAGGCTTGGTCATAGACCCTTTCGATATTGGCAAGATCGCCGGCGCTTTTGCCTTGCTTGCTCTCATAGGCGAGATAGGAGGCTTTGAGCTTGGCCGCATCGAAGAAGAAGCCGCAGCGCTTGGCGCGCGCCGACGTCCAGGCGACAAAGGTGGGCCGCGCCAAGGGGTCGTCGTTGGAGGGGATCTTCGAATCGCCTCCCGTGCTGCTGGTGGTGAGCCCGGCGGCATTGCCACCACAACCTGCCGTGAGGGCGGCCCCGGCGAGCAACAAGCCAGCGGTCAGAAGGCGCGCGAATCGCAACATTTTAACTCCCCGTTCCCGCACCTACTGTGCCAAGAAAGCGAGCGGCGTCAATCGGCACCTTATTTCGGGCGATATGAGGGCTCAAACGGGGCGGTGCCGACGCCTAGCGCATCAATTCTCGCATCGCCCGGTCGAGCCCGTCGATGGTGAGGGGATACATGCGCTGCTCCACCAGGTCGCGGACGAGCTTGATGGAGGGGGTCCAGCCCCAATGGTCTTCCGGCACCGGGTTTAGCCAGACGCAGTGCTGATAGATGCCGGTGACCCGCCGCAGCCACTGGGCGCCGGCCTCCTCGTTCATGTGCTCCACCGAGCCTCCCGGCACGGTTATCTCGTAGGGGCTCATGGACGCATCGCCAACGAAGATCACCTTGTAGTCGGCGGGATACTTGTGCAGCACCTGCCAGGTCGGCGTGCGCTCGGTCCAGCGGCGCGCATTGTCCTTCCACACAAACTCGTAAAGACAGTTGTGGAAATAGAAGTATTCCAGGTGCTTGAATTCGCTGCGCGCCGCCGAGAACAATTCCTCGGCCTGCTTGATGTGCCAGTCCATCGAGCCGCCAATGTCGAAGAACATCAATACCTTGACGGTGTTGCGGCGTTCGGGGCGCATGTGAATGTCGAGGTAGCCCTTGTGCGCGGTGCCCTTGATGGTGGTGTCGAGATCAAGTTCGTCGGGCGCCCCCTGGCGGGCAAACTTGCGCAGGCGCCGCAACGCTACCTTGATGTTGCGGGTGCCCAATTCGAGCTTATCGTCGAGGTCTTTGTACTCGCGCTTGTCCCAGACCTTGATGGCGCGGTTGTTGCGGTTGGATTTCTGACCAATGCGCACGCCGGCGGGGTTGTAGCCATCGGCGCCGTAGGGCGACGTGCCGCCAGTGCCGATCCATTTCTTGCCGCCTTGGTGGCGGCCCTTTTGTTCTTCGAGGCGCTTTTTCAGCTCCTCCATGATCTTCTCCCAGCCCCCCAGGGCCTCGATTTTCGCCTTCTCCTCCTCGGTCAAATAAAGCTGGGCCAGCGAGCGCAGCCAGGCTTCGGGAATTTGCGCCTCGACCGCCTCCGCCATGAGGTCGAGGCCCTTAAAGACGTGGCCGAACACCTGGTCGAAGGTGTCGAGGTGGCGCTCGTCCTTGATGAGCGCGGTGCGCGCCAGAAAATAAAAGTGCTCAACCTTGCGCTGGGCGAGGTCGCCCTCGAGCGCCTCTATCAGGGTCAAGTATTCCTTGAGCGTGACCGGGACCTTGGCGGCCTTGAGCTCGTGGAAAAAAGTGGCGAACATGTTCGCGACGGCCCCGCTAACGATTGACGGCCGGCCTTTGGGGCGGCCGATTGTGCCAGTTTGAGCCAAGCCTTGGCCCGCCTTTGAGCCAAACCGGCCCACGCCTGCGGTGGATCGGCGGCCTTTCACGCGGGGCCGGCCGCCGCCAAGCTAGCCGAGCCGTCGGCCAATGCAATGGTTTCCCGTGTCGATGCGCCCAAGCCGATGAGCCCAAGCGCTTTGGGGCCAATGCGGCTCTGGCGCGCGGCCGCAAAGTTAAAGGGCGCGCCGCGGCCTTGGCGTCAGCAGGTCCGCGGCAGGGCGGCGCGCGCCGACGTGCCCCATAAGAGGGTCGTGGGGGGAGGCTCATGGGGAAGGCTCAGGGGAGGTCCCAAGGCTTTTAGCCTCCACGATCAAGCCCAAGAAAAAGGCCGCCTCGACCTTGCGTGGGAGACCTCGCATGGCGCGCGCTAAGCCGGCGATCGCGCCGGGCCCTGCGCGCGGCGAGATCCCGCTTCCCCTTGAGCAGATCCCTTTGCCACATCCCCTCACCCGGATCCGTGCGCCGGGTCCCGCTTCCCTCCCGCTTCCCTTAGAGGCGACTTTACGATTTGCGGGCAAACAGCGGCTTTAACACCTCCCCCAACAGATCGCGCACGCGCAGCGGTTTGGCCGCCAGGTAGGGCAACGGCCGGATGACCTCAACGGCGGCGACGCCGACCCGCGCGGTCAGCGCGCCGTTGAAGGCGCCCTCGCCCAGGCGGCGCGACAGGCGGCGCAGCAGGTCGTGTCCCAGAAACTGGCCGATCAGGTCGTCGGTCATGGCCAGCCCGCCGGTGGCGACGATGTGGGTCAACACCATTTTGGCGAGCCGCATGCCACCCATCAGGCCGGGTCGACCGCCATAAAGCGTGGCGAGCGTGCGCAGCATGCGGAGGCACTCGATCAGCACGTAGGTGACCGCAATCAGCATTGGGCTCAGGGCCGTAACGGTGGCGACGCGCTTGGCCGAGACCAGCACCAGGCGCCGCGCCTCCGCGTCGAGCGGCACCAGGATCTCGCGCTCGGCCAGGGTGAGGAGCTCGCCCGCGTCGCGCACGTCGTGGGCATGTTCGCCGAACCGGCGCACGCCCCAGGCGGCATCGGCCCGACCGCGATAGAGCCGGACAATGCCGAGCGCCGCCTGGCGCTCGCGCTTGGCATCGGCGTGCATCAGTGCCGCCTCCACCTCGCTGCGCAACCGATTGAGGCGGGCCAGCCGGGCAAAGCCGATAAGCTCGCGCAGGATCAGCATCAGGCCGGCGAAGGCGGCGACCAACAGCAGTGTCAGCGTGCTCCAGCCGAGCCAATCGTCGCGCGCAAGCGCGGCGGCGAGGAGACGCATGAGCCAGGCGGTGGCGGTCAGGGCCGTGGCGCCGGCGAGGGCCGAGACGAACAGTGCGCCCCAGCGCCAGCTCCGGGCGCCGAGATCGGCCAGCGTCGGCCGCGCCATGCCTGCTTCGGCGTCGGCCACCTGCGTCGCCGATGGCGCCGCCCGGTCCACGGCCAGCTCGGCTGCCACCGGCTCCTCGGTCAACAGCGGGTCATCGGGGTTGAAAATTTTAGGGCTGCGCGGAGGGGAAGCATTGCTCATGCGAGTTGGTCCCCGATCAGATAGTTGAGCGCCCGGTCGAGGCGGATGTGCGGCCAGGCCATGGCTTCGCCGGTGGCGCTCGCCAGCGCCAGGCGCGGCGGGCGAAAGTTCAGGAAGCTGACGGGATCGAGCTTGGCCAGTTCGAGGTCGGCCGGCCCGGCGTGCGCGATCGCGCTGGCCTCCGGCAGATCGCCCGGGAACAGCGCGGTCTCGCTGCGGCCGTCGAAAACCCTTTGGCCGAGCCGCTCTCCGGGCAGGGGTACGCCCAGAATGCACGGCAGCCGGTCGGCCCCCGACTTGGCTTCCGCCTCGCGCGTTGCCCGCAGGGCAGCCAGCGCCAACACCTGCACCTGCGCCCCCGCCAGGGTCGTGCGGGCGATCGCCTGATCGACCAGCAGCCGCAGCAGCGCCTCCAAGCGGTCGTGGTTGGTGTGATGGAGATGATCCGCCTTGGTGGCCGCAAACAGCACGCGGTCAATGCGGCGGCCGCCGAGGATGCTGCGCAGCCAGCTGTTGGGACCCGGACGGAAGCCTTTCAGGATGGCATCGAGCGCCGCGGCCAAATCCTTGAGGGCCTCGGCTCCCCCGTTGAGGGCCGACAGGGCGTCGATCAGGACGATTTGGCGGTCGAGGCGCGCAAAATGTTCGCGAAAAAACGGCTTCACGACCAGCGCCTTGTAGCTTTCAAAACGGCGCGCCAGCATCGCGGCGAGCGTGCCGCGTTTATGGCCGCGCTCGGCGTGGCAGGACAGTGGAAAGAACGTCAGCAGCGGCGAACCGGCAAGGTCACCGGGCCAAAGAAAACGGCCCGGTCCCAGCCCGAGGCGCGCCGGATCGGCCAGGCGTGCTTCCGCAAGGTAGGCGGAAAAGAGCTCAGCACCGCGCTGTGCGGTGAGCTCCTCGGCGGACTGCTCGCCGCTGAGCGAGGCCGTATAGGCAAGCCAGGCCTGGGCCGCCTTGCCGCGGTGTCCGGCCTCGGCGGCGGCGAGCGCCCGCCGGGACCAAGCCGCAAACGTTTGCTCGAGCAGAGCCAGGTCGATCAGCCATTCGCCGGGGTAGTCGACGATGTCGAGGTGGAGACGGCCGGTTCCCACCAGGCGTCGCAGCGGACTGGCCGGCGCATACTCGATGCTGAGGCGCAGTTGGCTGATTCGGCGTGTGCTGACGGGCCACTGTGGCGGGTCTTGGGCAAGCTGGCGCAAATGCTCTTCGTAGGCGAAACGCGGCACCGCGTCGTCGGGCTGAGGCTCCAGGTAGGCACGGCGGATGCGGCCCTGCGCCATCGCCGCGAAGAAGGGCAGGCGGCCGCCGCCCGTGAGGTTGCGCACCAGGGCGGTGATAAAGACGGTCTTGCCGGAGCGCGCAAAGCCCGTAACGCCAAGCCGGAGGCTCGGGGTCATGAGGTCGGTAACGAATGCGCCGGCACTTCTGACAGCGTCGGCGGTCGTGTCGCTGAGGTCGGAGAGCCGCACGTGCCATCCTTGCTTTCCCGTCAGCTAGCTAGGACGGCGGGACGATGACGACAAGGCGCCCGCGAGCGGGCGCCGTGCAGCGCGAGGCTAGCAATAGCCCGCTTCAGCGGTTGCCAAGGCTTGGCTCACAGTGGTTCGCCCATAAACACGGTGGAAAAGCACTTGTTGCGGGTGAGCGCCATGCTGGAGCAGATCTTTTCGGCGTCCGCGCGGGTGTCAAACGGTCCCGCCACCAGGCGGTAGGAGCCACCGTCTGTGCGCGGCGCAATCACGCGCGGCTGCAGCGGCGACAAGGCGTCGCCGTGCTGGTCGAGCAGCAGGCTCCAGCTCAGCTTCAAAGCCTCCACCGAGCGCCCGGCGCCCAGCTGCACGGCAAAGTTTGTGCTTGAGCGCGTCACCACCGGTTCGCCAAAGGTGATGGTGGCGGAGGCGATGCTGCCGGTCTCGATGGGAGGAGCGGCCTCCGGGGCCCCCTTCTCCGCTTGATCCGGTACCGACATCACGGCCGACATGACGCGGGTGCCCGATGCGGCCGCCGGCTCGGTTTTGTCGGCCGTCTTCGCCGCCCCGGGACCCTTGGGCTGCGACCGCTCGGCGGCCTTGCCCTTGCCGGCGACCGGCGCCGCCGGGGCATTGGCCACCGGCGCGGTGGCTGGCGGGGTTATGTCGCTGACGCGCCCTTCGAGCGCGCTGAGGCGCGTTTGCACGAGCTTGTCTTCGCTGACGCTGCGGTCGAGCGTTTCGCGGATTTCTCCCAAGCTGCGCTGCACGTCGCCCACCGAACGGCGCACATCGCGAACCTCGGCGATGGCCCGGCTCGCCAGGCGGAGCGCCGAATCGGGCTCGGCTTCGGCGGTGATCTGTGGTCGGCGCGGGGCTGGCGACAGCCACTCCGGCTGCCAGACCAGGGTGGCAAGGTAGGTGAGCCCGCCCGCCGCCAACAGGCCCCAGACGAACAGATAGGCCTTGATGAAGCGCTCGGACCGCGGGGGGTGCGCAACGTGTTCTGCCATAGCCAGCAGCGTCCTCATGATGCCAATGGGTGCGCGACTTGGACGCTGAACAGGGCGCTACCCGAATCGGGTACAACCGTGTCAAACCGCAGGGGGATTGGTCAACGCGCCCAAACCGTTTACCGAGCCCAGCCTGTGGACATGTGATGGAGGTGCCATAGGCCTCTGTTGCAGATAAGACCCAATGGGAGGTGTGGACGGTTGGGGTATATCCTGAAAGCCCACGCAACCGCGAGCCCGACCGGCCTCAGTTCACCTCAACGCCCAGGCGGATCTGGGCTCGGACCATCGAACCCATGAGACTCTAGAAGACGCAAGACACCGATGATGCAACCGCCGCTCCTGATCGTGCTTCTTGCCGCCGGCATGGGCGTGCGCATGCGCTCCCGGCGGGCCAAGGTGCTGCATCATTTGGCGGGGCGCTCGCTTCTGGGACACGCCTTGGCCCGCGCGCAGGCGGCCGCGGCCAGCCAGATCGCGGTCGTGGTGGCCCCCGGCATGGAGGCCGTGCGCGCGGAGGTTTTGGCACACGCCCCCACCGCGCTCATGTTCGAGCAGGCGACCCAAGCCGGTACCGCCGATGCCGTGCTGGCGGCGCGGGGAGCCCTCGAGCGCCATCGCGGCGACGTGCTGGTGCTGTTTGCCGATACCCCCCTGATCGAGGCGCCGACCCTGGACAAGCTGCTCGGCGCCCTGGGGCAAGGGGCCAACATTGCCGTCCTCGGCTTTGTAGCCGATGACCCAACGGGCTACGGCCGCTTGATCCTCGATGCTAGCGGCCGCGTCGTTGAGATCCGCGAACACAAGGAGGCATCCGCGGCCGAGCGCGCCGAGACCCTGTGCAATGCCGGCGCCATGGCCTTCCGTGTCCCCTCCCTGGCTGGCCTCCTCGCGCGCATCCGCAACGACAACGCCGCCCAGGAATACTACCTCACCGATGCCGTCGCCCTTGCCAACTCCGAGGGCCTGATCGCGCTGCCCGTGCTGTGTTCGCCGCAGGAGGCGATGGGCATCAATACGCGCGAACAGTTGGCGATGGCGGAGGCCATTTTCCAGGCGCGCGCCCGGGCCAAGGCCATGCGCGAGGGGGTGACCCTGATTGCCCCCGACACGGTCTGGTTCAGCTACGACACCGCCATCGGCCGCGACGTCACCATCGAGCCCAATGTGTTCTTCGGCCCCGGCGTCGTCATTGCCGAGGGTGCCGAGATTGGGGCCAACAGCCACATTGTCGGCGCTCGCATCGGGGAGGGGGCCCGGGTGGGCCCGTTTGCGCGCCTGCGTCCCGGCGCCGACGTCGGCGCCAACGTCCACGTCGGCAATTTCGTTGAGCTCAAGAACGCCAGCCTCGAAGCCGGCGCCAAGGCCAACCACCTAGCCTACATCGGCGACGCGCGGGTTGGCGCCGGCGCCAACATCGGGGCTGGCGCCATTTTCTGTAACTACGACGGCTTCAACAAGCATTTCACCGACGTTGGCAAGGGTGCTTTCATCGGCTCGAACGCGGCGCTCGTCGCCCCTGTCAGGATCGGCGATGGCGCCTACGTCGCCTCGGGCAGCGTCGTTTCCCGCAATGTGGAGCCCGACGCCCTGGCGATCGCCCGCGCCGCCCAGGAACAGCGTCCCGGTTGGGCCGCCAAATTCAGGGCCCTGATGCACAGCCGCAAGAAGAAGCCGTGAGCGGCGGCCCGGCAAGCAGCCGCTAACCCTGTTTGAATTGAACATGAAAAAGCAAGCAACATTGTTTGTATTGAAGGGATTGGGAGGATCGGACTAGCTAGGCTGAAAGGCAGCCTTTGAGGCGCGAGGCATACCCATGTGCGGCATAGTTGGAATTCTGGGCCAGCGGCCGGTGGCGCACGATCTGGTCGATGCGCTGCGTCGGCTCGAGTATCGCGGCTATGATTCGGCCGGTGTGGCGACCGTGGAAAACGGCCATCTGGCCCGCCGGCGAGCCGAGGGCAAGCTCAAGAACTTGGAGCAGCGGCTGGCGCAAGACCCCTTGAGCGGGCACGCCGGCATCGGTCACACCCGCTGGGCAACGCACGGTATGCCCGTGGAGCGCAACGCCCATCCGCACATGAACCAGCGGGTAGCCGTCGTCCACAACGGCATTATCGAGAACTTCCAGGAGCTGCGCGGGGAGCTGAGCGGCAAGGGCCACCGCTTCGAAACCGACACCGACACGGAGACGGTGCTCCACCTCGTCACCGACTACCTCGATCAGGGCTTGACGCCGGTGGCGGCGGCGCAGGCCGCGGTCGGACGCCTGCGCGGCGCCTTCGCACTGGCCCTGATCTTCGCGGGCGACGACAACCTTATGATCGGGGCCCGCCAGGGGCCGCCGTTGGCGATCGGCTACGGCAGCGGCGAAATGTATCTGGGCTCCGATGCCATCGCGCTCGCTCCCTTCACCGACACCATCACCTATCTGGAGGACGGCGACTGCGCCGTCCTCAATCGTCATGAGGCCCTCATTTTCGATCCCGCCGGCCGCCGTATCGAACGGCCCCAGATCCGTTCGGTGGCGAGTTCGCTCCTGATCGACAAGGGCAACTTTCGCCACTTCATGGCCAAGGAGATTCACGAACAGCCCGAGGTGATCTCCCACACGCTCGCCCATTATGTGGACTTTGCCAGCGGCCGCGTGGTCCTGCCCGAGTTCGGCCTCGACCCCGCCAAAATCAGCGATGTCGTCATCTCCGCCTGCGGCACGGCCTACTACGCCGGGCTGATCGGCAAGTACTGGCTCGAGCGCTATGCGCGCATTCCCGTGGAAATCGATATCGCCTCGGAATTTCGCTACCGCGAGCCGCCGCTGCGCCAGGGCGGCCTGGCCTTGTTCATTACCCAATCGGGCGAGACCGCCGATACGCTGGCGACCTTGCGCTACTGCAAGGCGCAAGGTCAGCCGGTGGCCGCCGTCGTCAACGTGCGCACCTCCACCATTGCACGCGAATCCGACTTCGTATTGCCGACGCTGGCCGGCCCCGAAATCGGCGTCGCCTCGACCAAGGCCTTTACCTGCCAACTGAGCGCGCTGGCCAGCCTGACGATCGCCCTTGGCCGGGCGCGCAATACCATCAGCCCCGAGCAGGAGAAGGAGCTCGTGCAGGCGCTTTCGCAGGTGCCCCGTCACGTCTCGACCCTGTTGCGCAACGAGGCCGTCTTCGAGCGGCTCTCCCACGAGCTGGCCAAGGCCCGGGACGTGCTCTATCTCGGGCGCGGCGTCAGCTACCCGATCGCGCTCGAGGGTGCGCTAAAGCTAAAGGAAATTTCCTATATCCACGCCGAGGGCTATGCGGCGGGCGAGCTCAAGCACGGACCGATCGCGCTGGTCGACGAAAATGTGCCGGTGATCGTGGTGGCCCCCGCAGACGACTTGTTCGAAAAGACGGTCTCCAACATGCAGGAGGTGGCGGCGCGCGGCGGCAAGATCATTTTGATCTCCGACGCCGACGCCGCACGGGCCGGGTGCAAGCTCGAAGCCCACATCGCCGTGCCGAAAGCCCATGCTTTTGCCACACCGCTCATTTATGCCGTGCCGGTACAGCTGCTCGCCTACCACACCGCCACCTTCATGGGCACCGACGTCGATCAGCCGCGCAATCTGGCCAAATCGGTGACTGTGGAATAGGCGGACAGGCCGAAAAGCCGGTTTGCCTCGAGCCTTGAAGTTGACGTAGGCTCGATCTTTAGGAGGTGTTTCGCGTCAAGCATACGGGGATGGGGAAAGGGCATAATGGCTCGAGACTGGCGCTTAGAGGTCCTAGTGCCGGTGGCCGCAGTCTTGGCGTTGGCCGCAGCCTGCTCGACGGGGGCGTTGGCGGCCAGCAAGGCTGCGGATGATCATGGCGCCGCCGGCGCGGAGGCCGAGCCGGGCACGCAGGTTGCGCAGGCGAGCGCCAAAAAGAAGGCCGATCCGGCCGAAGCCCAGCGCGCCGTCGAGCACGCAGCCAAACTCATCGACGCCGGCAAGACCGAGCAGGCCGTGCAAGCTTTGAGCGCCACGCTCGCGGGCGGCAACCTGCCGCCGGCCGTCATGGCGCGGGCGCTGCTCCTGCGCGGCATCGCCTATCGCCAGCAAAAAAAGCCGGCCCAGGCCATCGCCGATTTCACCAGCGCGCTCTGGCTCAAGGGCGGCCTCAGCGAAAGCGACCGAGCCGATGGCCTGCGCCAGCGCGCCGCCGCCTATCAGGAGGCCGGCCTCGGGCAAACGGGCGACATCGCCCCGGCCGGGGCGCTTGCCAAGGAGGCCCGACCCAGGGAGCGCAGCGCCGGCCCGGGGGCCGCCTGGAGCGATGGCACCACGACGTCGGCGCCGCCCGCGACGGCGACCGCGCTCAACCAGGAGCAAAGCGCCCCCGCCAGCGCGGGTGGCGGCTGGAATCTGTTCGGCAACCTGTTCGGCGGCTCCACGGGTAGCGCCTTTGCCGGTCAGCCCGCGGCGGCCGCGCCGCCCGCCGACGCGGCCAGAATTTTGAATGCCGAGACCTCGACGGCCGAGCGCGCGCCGCCGCCGCGGCGGGCGCAAACGAGCGGTTGGGCGCGCCAAACCCAGGTCGAGGGCCAGGTCAAGGATGACAAGAGCCCGCGCGTCGAGACCGGCGCCATTGCCAGCAAAGAGGAGGCGCCGCGCCGGCAGGCCGCCCTGCCCGAGGCCGGAAAAAAGGGCGGACACCTTCGCATTCAGATTGCAGCGCTGCGCACCCAAGCGGAGGCCAAGGCGCTTGCGGCCAAGGTCATGCGCGAGCACGCCGCCACGCTGGCCGCGCACGAGCCGCAGATCGACCAGACGGTGATGGGCAACATGGGATCGTTCTACCGCGTGCTGATCGGGCCGTTCGCCAGCGCGCAGGAAACGCAGGGCGTCTGCGCCAAGCTCAAAGGCGCCGGGCTCGATTGCCTGGTGACGGCCCAATAGTTCCCGCCGCATTTGAAAAGATCATTCCATTCCAATAAACTAGGCTCCAGTGGCGAGATCGCCTGAGAACCTTGGGGGCGCTCGCTGGCCTTGCCTCGGGGACGTCTCATGTGACAATGGGCCGGATAGCTGAGTCTGGCCGTTTCTGCTCTTCCGTCCAGCTCGTTTGTGGGCCGTCGCAATGCATGACCATCCGGCCTCGTCGGCGTCCCGTTCGGCGCCGGACGAGACACATGACCTGAAGGCGGAGCTGGCCAAGCTGGCGCAGGACGAGACGGCCGAGATCAAGGCCGGCTTGGCGAAGCTGGCGCTCGACCCCACCCCGGCCATGCACCAGCGCACCGGCGCGCGCTTGCGCAACTATTTTCTGACCGGCCTGGTCGTGGTCGGTCCCGTCACCATCACGCTCTACATCGCCTGGTATTTCATCAACATCATCGATGCCTGGGTGAAGCCCTACATTCCCAAGATCTACAACCCCGAATCCTACGTCCCCTTCCCGATCCCGGGCGTGGGTCTGGTGTTTGCCATCATCGGACTGACCATGATCGGCGCACTGACCGCCAACTTGATCGGACGTTCACTGATCAGTGCCGGGGAAATGATGCTGGGTCGCACGCCGATTGTGCGCAATGTCTACCAAGGCCTGAAGCAGATCTTCGAATCCGTGGTCACCGCCTCCGCCCCCAACCAGAGCTTTCAAAAGGTTGCCCTGATGGAGTTCCCCTCCAAGGGCATCTGGTCGATCGTGTTCATCACCGGCGATGCGGCCGAACAGATCGCGGCCGAGGTGCCCGGACAGGATCTGATCAGCGTCTTCATGCCGACGGGCATGTTGCCGCCGTCGGGCTTCGTTTGCTTCGTTCCGCGCAAGGATGTGATGCCGGTGAAAATGACGGTGGAAGACGCCGCCAAGATCATCATTTCGGCCGGCATGGTGAACCCGGAGACGCAGGCCAAGCTGCAGGATATGGCAACGCGGGCGCGCAACGGGCCCAAAGCGGCCTGAGTGGTCGCCCGCGGTTTTCCTAGGCGGCGCGGAACAGGCGCACCGCTTCATCGCACTCGAACAGATAGAGCAGCAGCTTGAGGGCCTGTCCGCGCGGCGAGGCCAGCGCGGGATCCTGGCTCAAGACAAGCCGCGCATCGTCGCGGGCCGCCGCCAACAGCTCGGGAAAATTCGCCACCTCCGCGACGCGAAATTCCGGCAGGCCGCTCTGCCGCGCGCCCATCAACTCGCCGCCGCCCCTGAGCTCCAGGTCCTTTTCGGCAATCTGGAAGCCGTCCTCGGTCGCCTCCATCATCTCCAGGCGCCGTCGCGCCGTCTCGCTCAGCGGTGCCTTGTGCAACAAAAGGCAGAAGCTCTCGCGCGTGCCGCGTCCGACCCGGCCGCGCAGCTGGTGCAGTTGGGCGAGCCCGAAGCGCTCGGCGTGCTCGATCACCATGATATTGGCGTTGGGCACGTCGACGCCGACCTCGATCACGGTGGTGGCGACCAGGATCTGGTGCCGGTTGCCGGCGAACGCCGCCATGGTCGCGTCCTTGGCCCGGTCCGGCATGGCGCCGTGCAATAGCCCCACCGCCCGCTCGCCGAAGATCTGCACAAGGTGGGCGTGGCGCTGCTCGGCGGCGGCCAGTTCCGATCGGTCGCTGCCTTCGATCAACGGGCACACCCAGTAGGCCTGCGCGCCATCCTTGATCTGCAGGCGCAGCCGCTCGAGCAAGCGCTCCATGGCCTCGACCGGGACCGTCTTGGTGACGATCGGCTTGCGCCCTTGCGGCTTTTCCGTCAGCCGCGAGACGTCGAGGTCGCCGTAGTGCGTCATCAGCAAGGTGCGCGGAATAGGCGTCGCCGTCATCACCAAGACGTTGGCGCCGCCCTTGCCGCCCTTGGCCTGCAGCGCCAGGCGCTGATGCACGCCAAAACGGTGCTGCTCGTCGATCACGGCGAACGCCAGATCTTTGAAGGCCACATCCGCCTGGAACAGCGCGTGCGTGCCGATCAGGATGTCGATCTCGCCGCGGCGCAGGCGCTGCAGCAGCTCGGCGCGCGGGCTTCCCTTCTCGCGGCCGGTCAGCAAACCGAGGCGCAGGCCGGCGGCCGCGGCCAAGGGCTGGATGGTGTCGGCATGCTGACGGGCCAGCACCTCGGTCGGCGCCATCAAGGCGGCCTGCGCGCCGGCCTCGACCGCAATCGCCATCGCCAGCAGCGCCACCACGGTCTTGCCGGAACCCACATCGCCCTGTAGCAGCCGCAGCATGCGGAACGGGGCGCGACAGTCCTCCGCGATCTCCTGCAGCGCCCGTCGTTGCGCATTGGTGAGCGCGAAGGGCAGCGCCGCGACGATCCGGGCGCGGACCTTGCCGTCGCCTTCGACGCTGCGGCCGGGCTGGTTCTTCAGGCTTTGCCGGACCAGGGCCAGCGCCAGCTGGCCGGCCAGCAGTTCATCGTAGGCGAGCCGCTGCCAGGGCGCGGAGGCCGGGGAGACGTCGCCCGCCTCCTCGGGGCGATGCAACAGCTGCAGCGCCTGGCGAAACGAGGGCCAGGCGCGTTGCTTGAGCCACGCCGGCTCCTGCCACTCCGGAAGCGGCGCGGTCCGATCGAGCGCCTGGCGGCAGGCCTTGAGCAGGATCTTGCCCGACAGCCCTGCCGTTAGGGGGTAGACCGGCTCGAGCATCGGCAGATCGGCGCGCGCTTCGGGGGGCACGATATAGTCGGGGTGCACCATCTGCTTGCCGTCGTTGTAGCTTTCGACGCGGCCGCTGACGAAGCGGATGCTGCCGATCGGCAGTTGCCGCTCGATGAATTTGCGTTCGGCGTGAAAGAACACCAGATCGATGCGACCGCTGTCGTCTTCGCAGGTCACCTTGTAGGGGGCCCGCGCGTTGCCGCGCGGCCCCGGCTTGTGCTTGAGCACACGCAATTGGAGCGTCGCAATGGTGCCGGGCACGGCGGCGGCGATCGTGGGCGTTGCGCGCCGGTCAATGACGCCCGTCGGGGTGTGCCACAAAAGGTCGATAGTGCGCGCCTCCGCGCAGCCGGGCGGCAGGCGCAAGGCCTTTTTGAGCAATAGGGCCACGCGCGGCCCGACGCCGGTCAAGGTCGTGGCGGAAGCAAAGAGGGGAATGAGCTCAAGGGGCCGCATCTGAGGATATGCAAAAGCTCCACGCCGAGATCGGCCAACGGTCCGGCCAACGCCCGACTATGCCAGGCTGGCGCGGGTAGCGATCGGGGACTATATGACAGCGCCGACAGGGCTTTGAAGGTGGCCGTGCCGGCCGGGCCCCGTCAAGCGCCGAGCAGGAGTTATCCGAGCCGAACTTGGATGCCGATGACCGAGGATGTCGAAACGCGCCGCCGCCGCGCCGCCTATCGGGCGTGGCACCGCGGCACCAAGGAGATGGACTGGATGTTGGGTCGCTTCGCCGACAGCGCGCTTGGCGCCATGTCGCCGGAGACGCTTCGATGCTTCGAGCGGCTGCTGGCCCTGCCGGACGTGGACCTGCAGCAGCTCTTGCTCAATCCCGTGCCCGTGCCCGGGCACGAGGCGTTGGCGGAATTGATCGCCCGCGTGCGGGCGTTTCACGGATTGGATTGAGACCTTGAGTAAACCTGGGCAAAACACGCAACCAAAAGGCGAGGCCCATCCCCGGCGCGCCGGGGATGCGCCGCGCCGCGAAATCGTTGCCTGC
>Ga0081540_1000361_pt1 | contig 45807 bp, 36 predicted proteins | sample TabmetS2T1R1_FD_71024 | JGI IMG/M metagenome (GOLD analysis project Ga0081540, IMG submission 71024) | Tabebuia heterophylla rhizosphere microbial communities from the University of Puerto Rico - S2T1R1 | ecosystem: Host-associated > Plants > Roots > Rhizosphere ...
GGCATATGAACAGATCGCCCAGTCCTTGGTCAAAAACCTTCTCGGGCGGAACACGCGAATCGGAGCAGCTAAGAGTGGTCGCGAACGGATGCTGACTTTTTATTAGTTCTGCGCGTCGCTTTGCGGCCTGTTCAGCAGTCATGCCGAGGAACGCCATTCCAGCATTTTCATAGCTGTTGTTCGCCATGTAGGATCGCTCCTCGCGGGATTCGTGCGGATGCTGTTGATTGTTGCTCGTGTAGCGACTGTTACCTTCCTTGAGCTTGGAGATTGCCTCAGCGGGAGCTACCATGGGTTGGTCCGAATGAGCCGGATCGGCGGCTCTGGCAATTTGGTTCATCACAATCAAACCAACCAGGGCCCCGCAAGGCGCGAGATGTGCTTTTTTCATCTTGGCATTTTATGAGGCGACCCCCTTTATCAATCAAGGCGGAAGTAAGATGAGGATTTACTTTCGCTTGTGAATGACCAGCCGGTTGCCGTCGGGGTCGCGAAATGCCGCCCAATGGCAAACCTTCGTTTCGGTCGGCCCGAGGAAAAAGGCAACATCGTGTTCGCGCAAGTGTCCGACAGCCGCGTGGAAATCGTCGACCTCAAATGTCACTGACATGCCGTCAGGAGAAACCGGCCAATCCGGATTGCTCTCGATTGCGAAAGCATCAAAAATTAACACACCGGTCAGCTGTCGCTCCAACGTTTGGTTAGGCGCTGTCATGCGAACGTGATGCGAAAGCGCAGGCCAGGCTTGCAACCAAACTGCTGCGGCTTGATGAAGTGCTCGACCAAGATGCCTCCATTCGCTTCGATGACACGCTGTGACGCGATGCTGTCCGGATCAGTGGTGATCTCCACGTACGGAAGGCCAACTGCTTTAGCTTCCGGAAGTATGAGGAGTAGCGCTGACTTTGCATACCCGAGACGCTGCTTCCACGGCACGACCGAGTAGCCGATATGCCCGAGACAGTAGGGCGGGAGCGTCGTAGTACCTGGCTGCCACCTTAACCCGATGCTCCCGCAGAACTCCCCGTCCCACATCCAACGCTTAATACCCGGGATGCGCTTGGCCCTCGAACCGTCGGGGAGAGTGACGGGAGGACCTTTAGCTTCGCGGTCTTCCATGCTGGCGAGAAACCCCGCTGCATCGGCATGAATGCGGGAGAGCTCTTCGCGTGCAGCGTCGACACCGCGCTCGTTGTCGGCAGACCAACCACGCTCGAGCGCGGAGACGTAGCTCGCTAGGTGTTCGAGACCGGGACGAACGAGCTGCATGCGTAAGCGCCTAACGGGAAAAGCTCAGCCGCGGGGAGCGGAAGCGCGCTGTCTACGAGTTCAACGGTTTTCGTCATGTGAAGGGCAATTAGCACAAGGGCTCGCCGTCGGCTGCAGCGCTTGGTCAGGTGGCGTTCTATGAGTCATCATGATGTCCTCGCACCTGATAACACAGCTCCACGGTGCCGCTTTTGTAGGCTTTGACCTCAGTTAGATGGAGGGCGATGTCTCTGTCGAGCTTCTCGAAGAACGATATCCCGTCGCCGATCAAGATCGGCAGGATTGAATAACGAACTTCGTCGGCTAGTCCGAGACGAAGGCATTCGCCGGAAACTACACCGCCTCCAACAAACCAGATGGTACGGAACGTGGGCCGCAGGTGCTCGGTCACGAACTGCGAAAGGTCGCCTGAGTAGAACTCAACGGTATCACGGGTTCGCGGCAGATCGCGACTAGTGAGGACGTAGGTGGGTTTGTCGCCGTACGCCCACCCCAATCCTTTCGCGTCAAAACCTAACGCGGTCTCATACGTTCGCGATCCCATAACGTAGCAGTCGATCGTCTTGAGGAAGCTCTCGACGAAACCTGGGTCCAGGGTGTCGCCGCCTGCGAATTCGTCTGAAGTTTCGAGCCAGTCGACGCTCCCGTCCTTTCGAGCGATGAAGCCGTCGAGGCTCGCCGCCATGTGAATCGTTACGCGAGAATCAGTGTTTGCCATGATGTCGCCATATCATCGAGTGCCATGGCTCGCAGTACTCTTGGCGCCGTTCCCACTTGAGTCCATCTAACGAGAACAAGATCAAACCTCGTTGACGGCGGCGAGCCTCGTTTGGAATGACTGTGTGTTAATCATAAAAAAGTGAGGCTCTACGCGGGTCAGCGGTTTGAGTGTATCGCCTGGTTAGGGCTGCGCGGCTGAATACACATATGACAGCGATTCGCCGAGCGGAGTGATGAAATCGTGAAGATGCCAGCACTCGTGTTCTCGTTTGCGCAATACCAGGTGCACCGTATGCCGTTCGGACGGGCGCTTGGGGTCAAGCACGTACGGATATGACATCGAGACAACTGCGATGTCCGGTGACTCCGTTTCGACTGAGAAGCGAACCGGCTTCCCAATTTTTCCGTCTTGGGCTCCAAGCCAAGGGTCGTAATCCATATGCCCGACCTCTCCGTTCGAAAAAGCCCATTCTTTCTTGAGCAGCGCTCCGAATTCTGGCGTGGAAAATTGCAAGATAGGATCTGGTGCATCGGCATAAAAGGAATAGTGCTCGGAGTAGAAGGCACGTGCCCAATCTGCGGCCTTGGGACAATCAGCGGCGGCTGGGCCGGCGCTGATCAGTGCTAATATGGCCCACAGTGGTTTCATACGCAGCCCTGACTTTCCGCAGATCACACGTCATAGTACATCGCGAATTCGTAAGGGTGTGGCCTCAAACGCAGGGCGTCGTATTCCTTTTGTTTCATGTCGACCCAGTTGGCGATGAAGTCTTCGTTAAAGACATCGCCGCGCAACAGGAAGGAATGATCGGCCTGCAGGGCTTCGATCGCGCCCCGCAGTGAATCGGGTACGCTGGCGACTTGTGCGAGTTCTTCCGGTGGCAGTTCGTAGAGATTTTTGTCGAGCGGATCGCCGGGGTCCATTCGGTTTTGGATTCCATCGAGACCCGCGAGAAGCATCGCCGAGAAGGCGAGATATGGATTTGCAGCAGCATCCGGTGTGCGGAATTCGATTCGCTTTGCTTTTGGACTCGGTGAATAGGTCGGAATTCGAATGGCGGCGGAACGGTTGCGCGCGGAGTAAGCGAGATTGACCGGCGCTTCGAATCCAGGGACGAGCCGCTTGTAGCTGTTGGTAGTTGGATTCGTCAGGCAGGTAAGCGCTGGTGCGTGTTTCAAAATTCCACCAATAAAAAACAACGCTGTCTCACTCAAGCCAGCGTAACCGTTCCCGGCGAAAAGGGGTTTTTCGTCTTTCCAAAGCGACATATGCGTGTGCATGCCCGACCCGTTATCGGCGAAAATTGGCTTCGGCATGAACGTCACTGTTCTGTTGTGCCGCTTGGCGACATTGCGCAGGATGTATTTGTAGTACTGCATATTGTCGCCCATTCGTTTTAACGGCGCGAAACGGATATCGATCTCGGCCTGGCCGGCGGTTGCCACTTCATGGTGTTGGCGTTCGATCGCAACGCCGGCTTTCTCCAACTCCAGACACATCTCATTGCGAATGTCTTGCAAGCTGTCCATTGGCGAGACCGGGAAGTAGCCTTCCTTGGGTCGTATCTTGTAACCGAGGTTTGGAAATTCCTCCCGCGCGCTGTTCCAATGCCCTTCGACGCTGTCGACGATGTATGACGCCGCGTTGCCGCTGTTCGCAAATCGCACATCATCGAAAATAAAAAACTCCGCTTCAGGTCCGAAAAACGCGGCGTCTGCGATACCGGTCGATTTGAGATAAGCCTCTGCTTTCTCCGCAACACCGCGCGGATCGCGATCATACGGTTGGCGAGTGATCGGATCGACGATGGTGCAAATCAAACTCAACGTCGGTTCGGCGTTGAAAACATCGATCCACGCAGTGGTCGCATCGGGAATGACGAGCATGTCCGAGGCATTAATCACGCGCCAGCCGCGAATGCTCGATCCATCAAACCCAAGTCCATCAGTGAAAATCTCCTCGTTGTATTCGGTAAGCGTGGTGGTGAAATGCTGCCACGTGCCGAGCAAATCAGTGAACTTGAAGTCGATCAATTTCACGTTGCTCTCTTTGATCATTTTGCTGACGTCGGATGGAGTTTTGTCTTTGGCCATATTGAGGGTTGTTGGTTCTTGGTTGAAGGTTGGTAGAAAAATTACGTTGTGCGGAATCGGCCGGCGACGTTCCAGAGCCACAGGCCGAGCGAAAATCTTGCGGCGGATTGGAAATAGCGGCCTACCCAATCGAATCCCGCGCTTAGAGCTTCATTTCCGGCAATGGCGGCGACTAGGTCGGGAAGATTAAGTACGCCCCAAAGCAAGAATAGCAACCCGACGCCCTGATCGATTCCGCTCTTCAAAACCAGCGCGAATCCGTAACAGAAAAGGCCAACGGTGAACGCCGCGAAAAAAAGGAAAAAAAGGCTGTCGTTGACACCTCCGAAAGTATCGAGTGCATCTCGGAAAGTCTGTCTTCGCACGTCGTCATTGGTGGTCTCGTACCCGGCTCGCCAGGCTCGATTCACTGCAAAAATCGATAGTGACGTTCGCAAACTCTCGACAAAAGCAAACACGACATAAAAGCCAAACCCGAACATGGCGATCAGCCGCGCCGTACCGTTCAGCAAGCAGGGGATCGCCGCCATTGAAATTACCACCAGCACACAATGAATCAGTACGATCCACAATCGACCTGTGTAAATGGCGTTGTGCCGCAGTTGTACTCGTGATTCAAAGGTGGTCGAGGCGCTCCAGAGATCTGGCAGCCAATGAACCGCAACAGTGGTGAGCGCCGTCGCCATCGCGCAAATGCTCGCGATCTTGATGAAGGCAGGCGACACCCGCTCCGGCAAAACGTCGGAGGTTGCGCCAGAGACCATCAGACCGCTTTTTCTCCGATTTCTTCGGTGCGGATGCGCACCGCGTGTTCGACCGGGAGCACAAACACTTTTCCATCCCCGATCTTGCCTGTTTTGGCGGCCGCTACCACTACGCTCACAGCCTTTTCCACCATGTCGTCCGCCATCACCACTTCCACTTTCACTTTGGGCAGGAAGTCGACCGTATATTCGCTTCCCCGATAGATTTCGGTATGTCCTTTTTGCCGGCCGAATCCTTTGACTTCCGTAACGGTCATCCCTTCGATCCCGAGCTCGGCAAGCGCCTCTTTGACCTCCTCGAGCTTGAACGGTTTGATGATGGCTTCCAGTTTTTTCATGTCAGAGTGAATTCAGTAACCCGCGAACTCTTGCAATCGAAAGCTAAACGCAGCACGCGCTCTCTTAGCAACAACATCAAAGCGATGCAAGCATCGTTTTCATGTTCGTTGAATCGTCGAAGCGTTGAAGCGGTTTACATGCAGATAGCAACTTCGCTTCAACGCTGCAACTCTTTAACGCTTCAACCGTGCTGCGCACGAAGGCAAATTTGCCAAAGATTTTTTTTGGCGCTTATACTGAAACCGCAAACAAATGCCTCGCGACTCTTTCGTTCATCTGCATCTGCACACTGAATATTCGCTGCTGGATGGCGCCATCCGGATGAAGGAGCTGGTGAAAAAGGCGGCTGAATTCAAAATGCCCGCCGTCGCGATTACCGATCACGGTAATTTGTTCGGAGCGATTGAGTTTTATCAGGAAGCGCAGCGCGCCGGAGTGAAACCGATCATCGGCTGCGAAGCTTATATCGCCCCGGGCTCACATAAGGACCGTCCTGGATCGCGGCGCGATGCGGCGTATCACTTCACCCTTTTGGCGGAAAACGAGACCGGTTACAGAAATCTCGTCAAACTGATTACGGCCGCGCATCTGGACGGTTTTCATTATGCGCCCAGAATCGATAAGGAACTACTCGCCGCGCGATCGGAGGGACTGATTGGGCTTAGCGGCTGCCTTGCGGGTGAAATCAATACTGCAATTCAGTCGAATAACATCGAGAAGGCAAAGCAGAGCGCGGCGGAATACCGCGACATTCTCGGGGCGGAAAATTTCTTTATCGAATTGCACGATCACGGCATGGAAGAGCAGCGCAAATGTATCACAGCGCTGCCGCAAATTGCGCGGGACATTGGCGTCGGATTAGTCGCGGCAAACGATGTTCATTTTCTCCGGCGGAGCGATCATCAGGCGCACGACGTAATGCTTTGCATCGGCACGGGCAAGATGGTGCAGGACGAAAACCGAATGCGTTATGTGCCGGAGCTGTATTTCAAATCACCGGCCGAGATGTGCGAGCTGTTCCGCGATTTTCCCGAAGCGATTGCGAATACGCTTGAAATTGGCCAACGCTGTCACCTCGATCTCGAATTTGGGCGCTCCAAATATCCGGAGTATCCGGCGCCGCCAGGGAAAACGCGCGAAGAATATTTGCGCGATCTTTGTTACGGCGGTTTGCGGCAACGCTATGGTGACCGCGCGGCGAACGATCCAGAATTGATTCGACGGCTCGATTATGAGCTGGGCGTTTTCGAAAAAACCGGCTTCGTCAGCTATCTACTCATTGTTTGGGATTTCATTCATTTTGCCAAAGAGAAGGGCATTCCGGTGGGACCGGGACGGGGCTCGGCTGCCGGTTCGATGGTCGCCTACGTGCTCGGAATCACCGATATCGATCCGCTCCAGTACGGATTGCTTTTCGAGCGGTTTTTGAATCCGGACCGTGTTTCGCCGCCGGATATCGACGTTGACTTTTGCGAAGCGCGTCGCGGAGAAGTCCTCGAATACGTACGGCAGAAATACGGTGAGCGCCGCGTCGCGCAAATCATCACATTTGGCAAACTCAAGGCGAAGAGTGTGGTTCGCGACGTCGGGCGAGTGATGGGATGGAGCTACCGCGATGCCGATCGCGTCGCAAAGATGATCCCAAATGAGCTGAATATCACGCTCGATTCAGCCGTGGAAAAAAATTCGGAACTGAAACGAGCAGTCGCCACCGAGGCGCCGACCCGCCAGCTGTTCGAATACGCGAAAATTCTCGAAGGTTTATCGCGCAATGCCGGAGTGCACGCGGCGGGAGTGGTGATCGCGGACCGCGATCTGTCTGATTACATCCCGCTCTGTCGCGACGTGAAAGGCAACGACGTCATCAGTCAGTACGCGATGGGACCGCTCAACGATCTGGGCCTCCTGAAGATGGATTTCCTCGGATTGAAAACACTAACCGTGATTGAGGATACACTGGCCTTGATTCACCAGCGCGAGCCAAACTTTTCGCTGAAGGATATTCCACCCGACGATTCAGCGGCGTTTGCTCTCTATAACCGCGGCGAAACGATCGGTCTTTTCCAGATGGAGTCCGGCGGGATGACGAGTTTGTCGAAGCAGTTCGACGTAAAGAAGCTCGACGACATTATCGCGTTGATCGCACTTTACCGTCCCGGCCCCATGGAACTCATCCCCGAATATGTGAAAGCGAAGAAGGGGATCACGCAGATCAAATATCTGCACCCGCTGCTCGAAGGTATCTGCGCGGATACGTACGGGGTGATGATTTACCAGGAACAGGTGATGGCAGCGGCGAGCAAACTCGCCGGCTACTCGCTGGCGCAAGCCGATCTTCTCCGCCGCGCCATGGGCAAGAAAGACAAGGAGAAGATGGCGAAAGAGAGAAAAAACTTCATAGACGGCTGCGCACGCACAAACAAGATTCCGGAAAAGAAAGCGAACGCCATTTTCGATTTGCTCGAAAAATTCGCGGGCTACGGATTCAACAAGAGCCACAGTGCAGCCTATGGCGTGATTAGTTATCAAACCGCGTTTCTCAAGGCGCATTACCCGGTGGAATTCATGGCGGGTCTGCTGAGCAACGAAATCAATAACACAGATAAAATCTCCATTTTCGTTGGCGAATGCAGAAGGATGGGCGTTTCCATCCTGCCACCGGATGTCAATAAGAGCGGCTTGAAATTTATTCCGGAAACTGTGGCCGCGGGCGCTGATCGCGGCAGCCACGTAACGAATTCAGTATCTGCCGGGGTCAGCCGCAGTTGCAACGGTACGGGCTACAATGCCATTCGTTACGGCCTTGCCGCTATTAAACATGTCGGCGAGGCGGCGATGGAAACAGCAATTCGCGAGCGCGAACAGCGAGGGCATTTTACTTCACTGGAGGACTTCTGCACGCGACTCGACTCGCGCGTTGCCAACCGCAAAATGCTTGAGAGCCTTATCAAGGCCGGCGCATTTGATTTCCTGGGCCGCGACCGTCCCGAACTCTTTGGCTGTATTGACGACGCGGTCATGGCATCCGCTGCAGCGCAGCGGGACCGGCTGGCAGGTCAGGTTTCACTCTTTGATGAAGCGACTGCTCCGACCGGACCGAGAAAGAGGCAGGCCACTCCGTGGAGCGAACATGAAAAACTATCCTACGAAAAAGAGCTACTCGGTTTTTACGTCAGCGGCCATCCACTCGATGCGTATGCGGACGTTTTGGCGGCGAAAAACTATCGATCGATTGCTTCACTGGGCGGGTTGGATGATCGCGCGCCGTTCAAGATTGCCGGTGCGATTGTGGAGGTTGAGAAAAAGTTCACAAGAAAGGAAGGCAAACCCTTCGCAGTGGTTTGGATCGAAGACCGGGCGGACATGCTTGAAGTAGTGGTATGGAATGAAGTTTATCTGAAAGCCTCAGCGGCCTTGGTGGCGGGGCGTGTTATCGAAATTAAAGGGACGCTGGACAAGCGCGACGAGATTCCTCGCGCCGTGGCGCAGGAAATCAGGACGATTTCACCGCGAAAGCTTAATGGGGCGAGTGAAGGATCGACAGACACGGGACTGGTGGTGCTCTTGCAATTTTCTCCCGCTACAACAGGGGATGAACTACGTGAGGTACGCAGGATACTTGCCAGTTCGCCGGGCCCGCGACCCGTTCGATTGCTGTTCGATCGCGCAAACGGCAACGCGCTGCGCCTTGAAGCAGGTGCAGAGTTTAGTGTGAATCTCACACGGGACCTCGAGGAAAAACTTTCGCGCTGGCTGGTGACGACGCAATCGTAGCGGCGCCTCTGCGCCTTCCAATTCCGACACCAGTGTTACCGTCGTCCGTTTGTTCGTTTTCGTGGGCGAGGCGTTGCAACGGGGCGCGCTTCCGGGCGTGGAAGCGTTGCCAGCACTAATTTTGTTTGTTCCGGTCCAGCACATGAGAAACACAATGGAAATTCGCGGGTCACACCGTTGGGATCTGGCATGTAAAAGGACTGGGCGATGGTGCGATCTTTCAAACCAATGGTCCAGTTCGGTTGAAAGAGCCCTCCACAAAATTCCAACTCTGCTACAGCTGGCGCGAGGGTGAAGGGCACCGACGTCAATTCGATCTTCTCCATACAGCCGATTGGGTATTGAGTCAGATCGAACAAGGGCATCGCTCCATTTACCTTAATCGTTACATTATTCGTGTCTTGAAAATCGATCTCTCCCCGAAGTGAAAGATCCGTATCCTTCGACGCAATGTTGAGAAACTCCATCGCGGCCCGATTTCCCCCAAAAGCAATGCGGCCGCTTGCTTCGGTGAGATTGATGGGACTTCCTCCGTTGCCGGACAGCTTTCCGTTCACCAGCTGGATGTCGCCATCGATGTGAGGATGTTGCAACGTTTCGGAGAGCGAAACGTTTCCGCTCAGAATGCCCGAGAAAATCTGTGGGTGAAAGAGCTGAGGCGCGTTTGCGAGGAAGATGGATGGAAAGTTGAGTGTGATATTTAGCGGAGACTCCCGAAAAGCGTTCCAATCCGTCCCGATCCCCAAAGCAAAATTGGCTGTGAAGCTTATCGGGCTGGAACTGGGCATGTGGATCACACCGCGTACGTCCCACTTGCTGGAGTCGATGGTTGCCTGGACGTCGGCCGGGATTAAGTTTGATTTTTCATCTACCCGGTGAGGAATCGGCAGATAATCGAGCAGGTCATTCAGTCGTGCTTCGAGCGTTCCTGAATAGTTGTGCTCGCGCGACAGATTGATTTTGCCCTGTCCGCTGAGGGAATCGTTTTTGCGCGTCATCGCCAATTGTTCGATCTCCAAATCGGTCCCTTTTAGATTCAGTTTCGCGCTCAAGTTGTCGATCGCGGTCTTGAAAAATGTGAGCGATGCGCCTTCTACCATGAGATGGCCGCCAAATTTTCGATCACGGGTGTCCATAGCTCCATCAATCGTGATTTTCCCCGCAAAATCGCCGGCGTTCGCGCCAAATAGAGACGCGAAATCGCCCAGCTGATCGATGGATGCAGAAATGTTGCCGCGAAAATCCGGACTGAGCCAGCCGGATGCGCTCGTAGGAAACGCAGCTTCTCCGCTTAAAGTGAACTGGTTTGCTTGTTGTTTTATATAGAGCTGCTGCAGTTGAATCCGCCGGTTGTATAACGCTGCGCCGAGCATGATTTCCTCGGCCGTACGATTGCGCCAGGTAAGCCCGGTCAGTTCGCTCCAGAGCGATGCGGTGACCCGGTCTGGTTCGGCAAGGTTTCCGCGAAAAGTGAAGTTGCCAGCGTGGAGCAAGCCGCTGACGCGATCGGCGAATCCGAATGCTTCGGAAGTTTGCTCGAGAGAAATGTCGGTAGCACCGCCAGCAATTTTCCAGTTGGAATGTTGAGACCTCCATTCGTGTGAAACATTTCCACGAATTTTTCCGCCGAACGCGTCGGCATCGAACTGCAATCCCACCCTCTGGTTCCCCAGACGCGACAAGTCCGCCGTAGCGGACTGCAGGTCGAGACCGTGTGTCAAAGTGAGTCCGGCGATTGTCAGACGATCGCCTTCCCAATGCGTTGCACCGCGTAATTGCGAAAACGTCTGGTGAAACCACGGTGACGCGATCATCACCTCAGCAGCAGTAAAACGGCCCGCTTCGGTCTGATTCGCGGATAAAAATCCGTTTCGCAGCAAAACAAGCGTTGGTCCGTTTTCAATCCGCACCTCCGAGCCGGTGACACTGAAGTTCTCCGGAAGCAATCGATGCAACGTGGCCCAGCCATGGCGGGTGATGGCTCGCACGGTTGGATTGGTCCGGCGAAGTTCCCCATGCAATTCCCGAATCGACAGGCTGTGAATGGCACGACCTCCGCTGTGCAGAAGGATATGTCTGAAATTCAAGTCGAAGAACGCATCTTTGATTGTAAGATCGACGCGGAGCGTCTCGTCGTGCGCGTTTGCCAACCGAAGTTGGCGGATGACGACGGGACGCAGAAACGGTGCATCGATCTTATCGACGTTGACAGTGAAGCCCTCCTGTCGCGCCCGCCACAAAATCCACCAACGGACACCATGAGAGACGGCAAACGGCGTAAACCAGACCGCCAGCGACGCTGCGAGCAGGAGAAATAGACTAACGAGGACAAATCGATTTTTTAGGGGCATTGGGTTGCTCTAGAAATGACAAAGCCCCTGCCTTTGCCGAAAGCTTCGGGGTGCCGCGCAAATGAGGAATGGCTACGCCGCGTTAAACCGCTGAACCGTAAATCCGATGTAACGATGTAACGAATCACGCGGCCTCTGTCGTCATTCGAGCTTCGACACTCATTCGTCATCGTTTATTCATTGGGCTTCATTTGCGGTGCCACCGTTGAAAATCAAATGCAGCGATTGGGGCGCGTGAACACGTTGCTCGATTTGCTGCTGCAGTGCGCGCTCAGCTTCGGCGGGCAAGTCGCTTTCCGCTGCTTTTTCTCGTGCAAGCTGAGGCAGGATCGATAATTCGCTTTGCATATCCTGTCCTGAAATGCGGTTCCACAATCCATTTTCGAACGCAAGGACGTCCACCTGATCCTGCTCGATACCAAGGATCCGGGCATGCGGCAGGTGGACGACGATTTCATTCGGGCGAATATCGATCGACAGATTGTGCTGTAGTTCGAAGCCGGCTTTGGCCATGAATGTGCCATGCAACTTTACGCGCTTCGAACTACCCACCCAGGTATGGAGGAACTCGTGTTCAACCTCGATGCGCCGTGACAAAACAACCAATTCACTAACGGGCGTCGTCTGCTCCATGTAGACACGGTTGTTAATCGTGATACGCGGCTGCAAATGCGCGATGTCGATAAAAGCGGCGCGCAAATCCTTACCCAGCTTCTCCAACTGGGCGGTCCCTTGTTGCGCTGTGCGGACGGGCCAGCTTTCAATGCGCCAAAAAATGACTACGACGACAGCAGCAATACTGAGCGCCATTAAAGTGAATGCGAGCGGCCAGGAAATGCGTCCTGATCTTGAAGCAGAATCACAAAGCACGAATCACGAATGCCGAATTAATGACGAATGACAAATGACGAATGAGTGGCCAACCTTATTCGGTCATTATTTGTCCTGTCATCCTTTCGTCGTGATTCGGATTTCACTCCAAAAAATTACCGCCCCCCACACCCGATAGGCGTGAAGGGCGGCTGTTCCCCCCAGAACAATCGTGAAAAACTTCGAGGCTACTAAACGAGCTTCCTGCAGATCGCAACAAATTTTATGCGAAAAAATTTAACCAGCTGGATGTAAAAAAATTTGACCGATGAAATGAATGAGCACGCACGAATGTCGGATGATGAAGAAAATCCGAATGACGAAACTCGAAAAAAGCGACGTGCTCTTTTCGTCATATGAGCTCGTCATTGACTCGGGGATTTCGCCTGCCACGCCAAAGCTTGGCGAAGGCGGGTCATTGGGATTCCGTCATTTCAGAATGCGTTTTGCTTCCCTGCTGCGGGACATGGTTGCCGACCCGAGCTTGCGAAAGCGCGTGTCGCAGTTTCTAGTTTTTACATGCGTGATTTTGAAGATGAGCCAGCGCGCAGCCTTGCTGGTTCGTTGCTGGTCGCTCATCCGAACATGCTCGACCCGAATTTCCGGCGCACCGTGCTTTTCATTTCCGAGCATGACCCCGGCGAGGGCGCTCTCGGCGTCATCATCAATCGGCCGCTGGATAGACAGGTAGCGGAGCTGGTGACCGAAACGCCGCCAGCGGGTCTGGCTGAGGTGCCCGTCTTTCTCGGTGGACCTGTTGGGAAAAATCAACTGATGTTTGCGGCGTTCGAATGGCACCATAGCGGCGAACTCAAGCTCAATCACAATGTCGATTTAAAAGAAACAAGCGACGAATTAGACCAAACGAAAATCATTACAGTTTGCGCGTTTGTGGGCTATGCGGGTTGGGGGGTGGGACAACTTGAAAGCGAGATGAAGCAGAAAGCGTGGCTTCTTCAAAAGGCCAATCCCTCGGTGCTTAAACTTGATCGTCTTCCGAACCTGTGGTTCGAGATCATGCGTGGCCTGGGGCCCTGGTATAAAATGCTGGCTGCGGCACCAGACGACCCATCGCTGAACTGAAGAAGCGTGAGATGTGAGAAGTAATTTGGCTTGATTCCTTCTTCTCACTAATCACTAATCACTTCTCACTTTTCATATGATCATTGGTGTCCCGAAAGAAATTAAAGAACAGGAGCAACGCGTCGCCCTGTTGCCATCGGCTGCGCGACAGCTTACCCGGCGCGGTCATACAGTCGTTGTACAGAAGAACGCCGGGATTGGCTCGGGTTATCCGGACGATGAGTACATCAAAGCCGGCGCTGAGATTGTCGATCAAGCGAAAGAAGTTTTCGCGCGGAGCGACATGGTTGTGAAAGTAAAAGAGCCGCTTGAGGCGGAGTTTCCATTGTTACGCAGGGGACAAATCCTCTTCACGTATCTTCATCTGGCGGCGAGCAAATCTCTTACTGAGGCGTTGCTGAAGTCGGGCGTGACCGCAGTGGCATATGAGACCATTCAGATCAATCATCGCTTGCCACTGCTCGAGCCGATGAGCGAGATCGCGGGTCGAATGTCAGCAGTGATGGGCGCGAATTTTCTCGCCAAATACAATGGCGGCAGCGGAGTTTTGTTGGGCGGCGTGCCGGGAGTTCTGCCTGGACGCGTCGTTGTTGTGGGCGGAGGGACGTCAGGTGTGAATGCAGCCCGTATGGCAACCGGCCTGGGCGCAGAAGTGACGATCCTCGATATCGATCTGGAACGTTTGCGCTATCTCGATCTCGCAATGGAAAACACCAATACGCTTTATTCAAGCGAGGCGAACTTGTACGACTTAATGGCAGATTGCGATTTACTGATTGGCGCTGTGCTCTTGCCCGGAGCGAAGGCGCCCAAGTTAATCACTCGCCAGATGTTGGGGAAAATGAAGCCAGGCAGCGTGCTTGTGGATATTTCCATTGACCAAGGCGGTTGCGCGGAAACATCGCGACCCACTACGCACCTAGATCCCGTTTATGTGGAGGAAGGCGTCACGCATTATTGCGTGGCAAACATGCCCGCTGCGTACGCGCGCACGGCAACCCAGGCGCTTACAAACGTCACATTTCGTTATGTGGAATTGCTCGCCGATCTCGGGCTCGAAGGTGCCTGTGAAAAACAACCGGCCCTTATTGGGGGCATTAACACGCGCGACGGACGCCTTACCTGTAAGGCAGTGGCGGAGGCGCACGGAGTCAAATGCGAGGCGCCGCTTTAGTCGGCGTTTATCAGGCATTAGCTGTTGAAAATGGGAATAGGATGCGGTCAAAAACTGCCTTGCTCCGATTAATCTGTTACAGCAATATGCCTCTTCCAATTAACACTATGAAAAAATACATCTGCATTCTGGCCAGTGCCGCGCTCCTTGCGGCGTGCGAGCAAAAGACCGAGACAACCGAACCCGCGGCAACTCCAGCAGCCACGAGTCCTCCAACGACAACTGAAGCAACCACTCCGCCTTCGACCACAGAATCTTCCACAGGGACGTCAACGTCTACTGGCGGAACAACCGAATCGCCCGCTGAGGCCTCGCCTACTCCGTAAACTCTGGCTTTCCTTTTTTGCGAAGTCTTCTCCCGAAATATCCGGGAGAAGACTTTTGCTGTACAGATGCGCGTCCGTAATTGGATCGCCGGAGATGCGCCGCCCCTCCACATTTCGGTCTATGGTAGCGAATCGACAGGCAACAAGCGGATGAGTTCGCTTTCATTTCCAAAGCAGCGCCGCCTGACGCGGGCGTCCGAATTCGAGCGCGTGAAACGAAACGGCCTTGTGCGGCGCGGCAAACTGCTAATGCTCAGCGCGGCGGCTGTCGAGAATTCCGGCTTATCTCGCGTCGGTTTTATAACCTCTCGCCGTCTCGGAAGCGCAGTCATTCGCAATCGTGTCCGTCGTCGTTTGCGGGAGATTGTGCGCGGGCACCAGCATGATTTACGAAAAGACTTTTGGGTTGTGATCGTTGCGAGGCGCGACGCTTTGACCGCGAGCTATCCTGCCTTGGAAGATGAATGGTTGCGTCTCGCGAGACGCGCTTCTATCCTGCTGTGATGCTCTGGCTGCTTCGCTCCATGATTCGCGTTTACCAATGCACGCTGTCGCCGCTCCTCAGTTTGCTATGTGGGCCTGATTCGGGTTGCCGATTTACGCCGACGTGCTCGGCATATTTTCTGGAAGCGGTAGAGACACACGGTAGTGGCCGTGGGAGCTGGCTGGGCTTAAAACGCCTCGCGCGATGTCAACCCTGGGGCGGACGTGGTTATGATCCGGTCCCGAGGCCGACGGACGGATGTCAGGCTACCAGTCTGACACGGACGGGCTGACCTGCGACTTTGCGTGTGATCGGGCGAAACCGGATTTGTTATGGATCGAACTGCGTGGATTGTCGTTATCCTTTGTGTAATTGGACTCGTGGCGTGGCAGATTTACGTAGCAAAACAGATGCCCCCGCGGCCCGCGCCGATCAACGTTGCATCAGGCCAAGCATCTCCCACGGCCACCCCGAAAGGTTTTGAATCTTCCCCACCGCCCGCTGTCCCGGAAGCTACGCCGAAGAGCACCGAGACCGTTCCGAGTTTTGCCGAGAAGATCGAAACACTGCGAAATTCAGATGTCGAGCTTCGCCTAACGAATCGCGGAGGCGGCATCAAGGAAGCCGTTCTCCTTAGGCAAATCGCCGAAAAAGGGCAGCGCGTTGTGTTAAATTCCGCACAAAACGCGCCAATTGGCGCAATCATTGAGCAGCCATCAGCGCCAACGCTTCCTGAGTTTACTGCATCGACCGAATCCAATTCGGTTGTGCAATTTGAGCGCACTACCGAGGAGCAAGTCGTCGTTCGGAAAAAATTTTCGTTCGAAAAATCCGCGGAGAATAAAGACAACTACGTGATCGGCATGGACGTCGATCTTGAGAACCGTGGGACCAAACCATATCAAAGCGGCGGTTACTTTGTGGCCCTTGGATCGGCAGCGCCTATTCATCCCAAAGATTATCCGTCGTACACGCGGCTTGTCTGGTGCATCGATGGGAGAGCAAAAGGAATCGATGTTAGTTGGTTTGGCAGCAGCGGCGGATTTCTTGGGCTGGGCCAGCGCGCAGCGCGACCTTATTACCAGGAGAATCTCGCCGGCGCAGAGTGGGTTGCGGTAAGCAATCAATTTTTCACCACGCTGATGGCACCGCTTAGCGCCAAGGCCACTGGCGTATGGGGTCGGAGCTTCGATATCGAACGTTCGCCGGACCAGAAGTTACTGGGTATCGAGGGAGCCATGGGCATGCCGGGATTTCAGTTACAACCCGGGCAAAAGTACAACGCGCGTTTCGAAATCTATGCTGGGCCGAAACTTTACCATCGTCTCGCGCAACTTTCACACAACGAAGCCGAAGTAATGGACTTCGGGATGTTCAAGATCGTCTGCCAGTTTTTGCTCAACTTCATGAACCTGCTCAATAGCTGGCTGCACGACTATGGGCTCGCCATTTTGGCTCTCACGACGATCATCAAGCTTACACTGTGGCCAATCCAGAACCGGGCGAACCGGTCAATGCGTCAGATGGCTGCGCTTTCTCCAAAAATGCAGGAGTTGAGGGACAAGTACAAAGACGACCCGACGCGGATGAACCAGGAGTTGATGAAGCTTTACAAACAGTACGGCATCAATCCGGTCGGGGGCTGTTTGCCCATGATGATTCAAATCCCGATCTTTTTCGGGCTTTTCAAAATGCTGGGGCAAGCGGTGGAGTTGAGAAATGCCAAATTTCTCTGGGTAAAAGACCTTTCCCAGCCGGACACGATAGCGCATCTGCCGTTGCTCGGCTGGCCGGTCAATATCATTCCGCTTTGCATGGCTGCGACTCAGGTTTGGCTCATGGCGATGACGCCAAAGACGGGCGATCCCACGCAACGCCGGATCATGATGTTTATGCCGCTGATCTTCTTATTTATCTGCTACAATTTTGCCGCGGCTCTGGCATTGTATTACACGGCCCAGAATCTTTTCAGTATCTTGCAGTTTTATCAGAATAAACGACAACCCATGCCGACACTGGAAAAAGTTGCGCCGCCGGGGAAACAGAAACGATGATGACGCCAAAGGATCTGCTCGATACCATTTTGGGTTATCTCGGTTTCGTTGTGCAAATCGAGGAGACCAGAAATGAGGGTGGGAACGCGACGCTGCAGATTTATACCGAGGAAAGCGGTCGTTTGATCGGGCGCAACGGCGAAACGCTCGAGGCCATTCAGTTTTTGCTTAACCGCCTGTTGCAAGCCAAGGACAAGGATGCTGAGAAGGTGATTGTGGATTGCGAGCATTACCGCTCCATGCGGGAAGACCGCATCGTGCAACGGGTTCGAGGGTTGGCTGAACGTGTGCGCGTCACCGGCCGTTCGCTTCAGCTTGAGCCGATGAATTCCTACGAACGTCGTCTTGTTCACAACGCTTTCAAAGACGATCCTGATGTGGCGACGTGGAGTCCGTCCGATTCTGCGCGCATTAAGCAAATCACTCTGGTCAAGCGCCAACCAAAAAAAGAAGCAGCGCCAAAAGCGCAGATATCATCCTGAGCGGAGCGAGCGATCTGTCTTGGAGTCGCAGATTATTTGTCAGCCATTGTTCTAAGTCGCGCCACCCGCGGCGCTACCCGATCGCGCGACAAATTCGGAATGCCGCTGCATTGGCTGGTTAAATCACACCGTTGTAAGTCCGGAAAGTGAGGCAAGAGTGGCCCCGGCAGCGCCAGCAGGAGTCCACCAGGTTTGATCGCCGACGATTCCATCCACGTGGACAGCTCGATCCTGTTGATAAGCTTTTACAGCGGCTTCGGTCATGGGACCGAAATCACCGTCCACAGGCCCCGGATCGGTAGCGGGAGTGGAATACTTCTTGAGACCCTTTTGTAAACCGGTCACCGCATCACCCGAAGCGTGTCTGGACAATGTCGGAGTATTTGGGTCGGCTGGAAGCGCCTGCCATGTTTGTGGTCCGACAATTCCGTCAACCGCCAAACCTGCCCCCTGTTGGAAATCTTTGACAGCCTGTTCGGTCGTTGTGTCGAAGGTGCCTGTGATACCGCTGGGTGCCAGCGCCTTTGTCATTACAAAAATTCGTTGAAGTCTTCGCACGTCGTTGCCAGTCGCACCGATGCTGATTATTGGACCGCTATTCATAGTTGTATGCCCCACTTGCTATTTCTGGTAATCTTTAGCCCAAGTTTTGCGACAAAAATCCGTTATTTCAAGCAAAGCCTCGGCCTCAAGACAGTTATCGCCCATGGCGGAAAGCAGTTCGGCCGGCGACGCGAGAGAAAAATTAGCAATTATCTGGTAGCGGAGTGCTGAAAATCTGAGAAGGGTAATCGGCACAATATGAAAACATTTACACCGAAGCCATTTGCTCTTTGTCTAGTCATTTTCGGCCTCTGCGGGACTGTTTCCGCGCAAAGCGATTTGAAGATGCCTGATGTCAGCCAGGCTGCTGAGGTAAAACAGCGCCTCGCCCTGACGGATGTCACGGTCAACTACCATCGCCCACTGGTGAACGGGCGAAAAATTTGGGGCGGCGTCGTTCCTTATGGCAAAGTCTGGCGCGCTGGCGCTAATGAAAACACGACGATTGAATTCAGCGATCCGGTTTCGGTGGAGGGCAAGCCGTTGGACAAAGGAACTTATGGGCTGCACATGATTCCGAATCCTGATTCGTGGACGATTATTTTTTCGAAAACAAACACCGGGTGGGGAAGCTACAGCTATGATCAGAAAGACGATGCGTTGCGCGTAAATGTGAAACCTCGGCCACTGGCTGAGCAAGAAGAGGCACTCGAATTCGAGTTTGAAGATTTGAAACCAGATTCAACGGCGGTGACGCTGAAATGGGAAAAGTTAGGCGTTCCTTTCACTGTCTCCATCAACGATACGGATCAAACGTTGCAGAATATTCGAGCTCAAATGAAAGGTGCAGGCCAGTTTGCCTGGCAAGCTCCAGATCAGGCGGCGCAATTTTGTTTGACCAAAAAGATTGATCTGGATGAAGCATTGCGTTGGGCCGATCTGTCCATTCAGAATGAGGAGAGGTTCGAAAATCTCAGCACCAAAGCGGATATCCTTAAGGCGCTGAATCGGCCGGATGAGGCGAAGAAAACCTGGGACCAGGCGCTTCAGAAGGCCGCTGCACCGCAACTATATACATATGGTCGACAGCTGCAGAATCAGAAAAAGGGAACTGAAGCAATGGAGATCTTTAAAGAAGTGGCCAAGCGGTTTCCACAAGGAGTGTTTGGGTACTTGGCTCAAGCGCGCATTAAATCTGCAGCTGGTGATTTCGCTGACGCGCTGAAAGATGCGAAGCAGGCGCAAGATGCCGCTCCGAGTGATGGGCAGAAGCAGGCTATTCAGGGGCTCATCGATCGACTCCAGGCGAAGCAGGACATCAATAAATAACGCGGCTATCTCGGGCTTGGGACGATAGCCTCAATGGGACGCTCACGGGAAAGTGCGCTGTTACGCGTGATGCACCGCAGCATTAAGCGCTGTTGGTCCGCGGCAGTTGTTGTGATGCTCGCGATCGCGGGCACGGCCAATTCAGCTGATGCCCCGCCGTTGCTATCGCCCGCACAGCTGAATGCTGGCGAGATTCAGCTCGCACTACAGAAGCTCGACGTGCTTGGTCGGGTTCTTTACATCGCGGCTCACCCCGATGATGAAAACACCAACCTCATGGCGCTGTGGGCGAACGGCTCTCTCTATGACGCCGCTTATCTGTCGATCACGCGTGGGGATGGCGGTCAGAACCTGATCGGCCCGGAACTGCGCGAGCGCCTCGGCGTTATTCGAACGGAGGAGTTGCTTGCAGCGCGACGCATCGACCATGGCAACCAGTTCTTCTCCCGAGCAATCGATTTCGGGTTTTCAAAGACGGCAGAAGAGACCATGCACATCTGGGATCACGACAAAATTCTGTCCGATGTAGTTTGGGTGGTCCGAAAGTTCCGGCCTGACGTGATGGTGACACGTTTTAGTCCGGAGGATCAACTGACGCATGGCCATCACACCGCGTCAGCCAATCTGGCGGTCGAAGCATTTTCGGCTGCCGGTGACCCAAATCGCTTCCCAGAGCAGCTGGCTTTCGTGAAACCGTGGCAGCCGACACGTTTGGTTTGGAACACATCTCCATTTTTCTTCTCGAACCGTAACCTTCCTTTTGATCCGACGGGTCTGACCGTGTTGGAAGCAGGCGGCTACAATCCGCTTCTCGGGAAAGCGTACACGGAAATCGCAGCAGCCAGTCTGAGCATGCACAAGAGCCAGGGCGTAGGAAGCCCGCCTCGACGCGGAGCGCGAAAAGAATATTTCAAACTGTTGGAAGGTCAGCCCATGAGGACTGCGCTTTTCGAGGGCATCGATACGACCTGGTCGCGTGTCCCGAATTCAGGATCTGTTGCTAACGAAATTCATCAGATCATTTCTCAGTTCCGTCCGGCCGATCCGGCCGCTTCGGTGCCTGCGTTATTGAAGTTAAGGCAGGCGATGAGCGGAATTAGGGATGACTTCTGGGTTTCTGAGAAAAAAGCCGAGTTGGATAAGATTGTCGCCGCGTGCCTCGGCTTGCACATCGATGCGTCGACAACCAATGAAACCGTTACGCCAGGGCAAACGATAACAGTAAAGCTGGAGGCGATTAACCGGAGCAATATTCAAGTCACACTGCAAGAAGCACATTGTTCGCTCACCGACGACTCGATGAAAATTGATGCGGCGCTTCCACCAAACGAACTCGTAGCGAAGGATCTGTCTTGCAGGATCCCGGAGAACGCTCCTTATTCTCAGCCTTATTGGCTCCGTAAACCAGGAACGCTTGGTACCTTCGCGGTAGATGATCAACAGCTTATCGGTCTGCCGGAAAATCCGCCCAATCTTCCGGTCGAGATTGTCCTTCAAATCAACGGGCAGGAACTCCATTACACCGTGGACGGCAAGTACCGCACGGTTGACCCGGTAGCGGGCGAGCTGCGACGATCGCTGGTCATTGCGCCACCCGTTTTCACCAAGATCGGGGATGGCGCGTTGGTATTCCCGACGAATCAACCGAAAACCGTCGCCGTTCATGTCACGGCGGCCACCGGTCCTGTGAAAGGAGAACTTAAACTAGCTGTTCCGCCGGGTTGGCGAGTCGATCCACCATCTGTGCTTATAGATTTGAAGGGAGCCAATGCCGAGACGGTATCGACGTTTATCGTCAGGCCACCAGATCAGAATAGCGAAGGGACGTTGCGAGATGTAGTTTCTATCGACGGGCGCGATTATTCTTTCGAGCGCGTGCGGATTTCCTATCCGCACATCGGCGTTCAAACGCTCATGCCGCCGGCAGAAGTAAAACTTGTTCGGGCCGACATTCGCAAAAAAGGCGATCGCATCGGTTACATTCCGGGTGCTGGCGATGATGTTCCAGAAAGTCTCCAAGAGATTGGGTACTCAGTGAAGATTCTGACCGAATCTGATATCACGGCAAAGAACCTCGCGCAGTTCTCTGCTGTCGTGCTTGGAATCCGTGCCTACAACACGCAGGACCGAATTGCGAACTGGTTGCCGGAACTGTTTGCCTATGTAGAAGCTGGCGGAGTTGTGATCGCGCAGTACAACACCCTGGCGGATCTTAAGACTGAGCAACTTGGGCCGTATCCGCTGGAAATCTCCCGCGATCGCGTTACTGACGAAAACGCGGAGATACGCATTCTGGCGCCGAATCATCCACTGATGACTATCCCAAACAAAATCACGCCGAAAGACTTCGAGGGTTGGGTCCAGGAACGTGGACTTTACTTTCCTAAAAACTGGGATCCCGCTTGGACCGCGATCCTTTCGTCCAACGATCCGAAAGAAAAGCCACTCGATGGCGGTTTGCTGGTTGCGAAGGTGGGCAATGGTTACTTTATCTACACCAGTTATTCCTGGTTTCGACAATTGCCTGCTGGCGTCCCGGGAGCTTACCGGTTATTCGCAAACATGTTGTCATTGGGAAAATGAACGCAGGGAATGACGAGCCGGAAGCGCGTTCCTGGCGCAAAGCGTACGGCCTGACGCTTTCCCTTTTTGCGATGGAGGTGGTACTCCTCTACCTCTTCACCATCCGGTTTTCGTGAACCGGCTGGATTATCTCGTTCTCATCGCCACGATTCTGGCGATCCCGCTTTATGGCCTTTGGCGAACCCGCGGAAGCGCCTCGTTAGGCCAATATCTCAAAGGCGATGCGAGCATTCGTTGGGCTACGATCGGGCTTTCCGTGCTCGCGACGCAGGCGGGGCCGATCACGTTTCTCTCCATGCCGGGCCAGGCCTATGAGAGCGGCATAGGATTTATCCAGAATTATTTTGGACAGCCGCTCGCGCTGATCGTTGTGTGCGCCGTATTCGTTCCGATCTATCAGCGACTAAGAGTCTACACGGCTTATCAATATCTCCGGGAACGCTTCGATCAAAAGACGCAGCTACTCGGCGCTTTCCTGTTTCTTGTGCAACGAGGCATCGCTGCTGGAATCACGATTTACGCGCCGGCCATCGTTCTCTCGGCCTTGCTCGGGTGGCGCTTGAACCTGACCATCTGGCTCGCTGGTGGACTGGTGATTGTCTACACAGTCGTGGGAGGAACCAAGATTGTCAGCATCACCCAACGATACCAGATGATTGTGATTTTGGTCGGCATGGCGATTGCATTTGCCGTCGCCCTTTACCGGCTGTCGCCTGATCTGTCGTTCGAACACACGCTGTCACTCGCGGGAAAAATGGGCAAACTTGAGGCGGTCGATTTCTCTGTTGATCCGCACAAGCGATATACCTTCTGGTCGGGCTTGATTGGCGGCTTTTTTCTCGCGCTTTCCTATTTCGGAGCGGACCAATCTCAGGTGCAACGATATCTCGCGGGTGGCTCGCTGAAAGAGAGTCGTCTCGGATTGCTCTTCAACGCCGCGGTGAAGGTGCCAATGCAATTTTTCATTCTGTTGCTGGGCGCGATTATTTTCATGTTTTATCAATTCGAAAAGCCGCCGGTTTATTTCAATCAACCGGCGTACCAACGCGCGGCGGAAAGCGGATATGGTCCGCAACTAGCGGCGTTGCAAACACAATTCGATGACGTTTTCACACAAAAACGTGCTGCCATTCGCTCTCTTGCGGATGTATCGGCGACTGAGCGTGGCGCGGCGATGACCAAGCTGCAGGGACTTGACGCCCAGGCGCATGAATTGCGCAATAAAACAAAAGGAATCCTCACGCAGGCGGGCGTGGATCCAAAAAGCAAGGAATCGGATTACGTATTCATTACTTTTATTCTTCAACAAATGCCCCACGGGCTTGTCGGATTACTGATCGCAGTGATTTTGTGCGCGACCATGTCGGCGACTTCAGCAATATTGAATGCCTTGGGCTCGACCACGGCGATCGACTTTTATCGGCCGTTGATTCGCCCGGATGCAAGCGACCATCATTATGTCGTCGCGGCGAAAACGCTAACAGCGCTCTGGGGTTTGATTGCCATCGCAGTCGCTTCGTTTGCCAGTTTGGTCGAAAATCTGATCGAAGCAGGTAACATTCTGGGGTCGGTGTTCTATGGCAGCATCCTCGGTTTGTTTCTGGCAGGTTTCTTTATTCGTCGGGTTACTGGCTCGCCTGTATTTTTTGCCGCGGTCCTTGCGCAAACGCTCGTGTTTGTCCTGTTTGCTACAACGAATATCGGTTACCTTTGGTATAATCTTATTGGATGCGCAGCCGTGCTGATCCTGGCGCCGGTCCTGCAGCAAACTATCTTTCGCAATACGGAAGCTCCTGCCGGGGTATGAAACTGGTTCTGGGCAATGGATCACCCGATTATTTGTTTCGGTCAGCAACCGTGCGGTTTTTTTCCCAAGCGATTCTTGTTCGCTAAGATTACGGCGGCGCGGCGTCTTCAAAAGGAAATTGGGGGAGAAATCGTTTTTTTCTTTCATGACAGTGATCATGACCCACGCGAGACGATTACAACTTTGCGAGACCGAAACAGCAACCAGGAAATAGCCCTGAACTTTCAGTTCGAAAATCGGATCCAAAAGCAGTTCTCGCCCTTGTACGCCAAACGCGTGCTTCCGGGATGGCACGAAAAAACTGCGCGCCAGCTTCCAAATTATGTTGGGCAGTCTCTGGTCACACACTTCAAGGAGATCAAATGCTCGAATGTTGCCGACTTTTGTCTCGAAATGTACACACGAATGGAATTACTTGAAGATGTACGGGTAGAGCGATCCAGTGCAGCCGATTTCAGAGCGCGTGCTGTGGCGGTCTCAGATTATTTCGTCGATCAGCGTTACGAAGGAGAGATCGTCCGGGCACGCTACCGCGACGGGAAATTGTTGCTACACAAAGGAGGCGATCGGTTTCTGGAGATTCCCGGGGGAGAATTTGGACCGGCGCAGATCAGCCCGACCCGCGATACGCGTTTCCACTGGATGCAGTCGGTGATTCGATGCACCCATTACGTTGCCGGTGCAAGCGAGCAGCATTACATCAACAAGACGGATGCTCCCCTGGTGAAATTCATCAAGCGCGACGAAATTTCCGACTTCGACAGAGCGTATACGGAATTGTAATGGAATCAGGGCCACTGAAAATTGGGATTGCATGTTTTCCGTTAATTGGCGGGAGTGGGATTTTGGCGACGTCCCTCGGCTCGGAACTGGCGCGCCGCGGTCATGAAGTTTACTTGTTCAGTTATGCTCTACCCGTTCGGCTGGATCTGCCGCAGGAGGGTCTTCATTTCCATCGAGTCGAGTTTGCGGACAACGCTTTGTTTCCGTGTCCCGACTACACCCTGCCTCTCGCAGTGAAAATGGCGGAAGTGGCGCGTTCCCAGCAGCTCGACCTTTTTCATGTTCATTATGCGGTGCCACACGCACTGGCCGCGTGCTTAGCCTCGCAGATTGTAGGACCGTCAGCTCCGCGCATCGTCACAACCTTGCACGGCAGCGACACCACTTTGCTTGGGCAGGATCCCGATTACCGCACCGCCATAGAGCACGCGCTTGTGCATTCCGACGGGGTGACGGCCGTTTCAGAAAATCTTCGGAATCAAACCCAGCAAATCTTTTCTCTGAAACGAGAGATCGACGTGATTCCGAATTTCTTCACCCCGAATAAACCGAAGAGAAGCCGCGACGACGTTCGACGCGATTTGGGCGTAAGTGACAAATTTCTTGTGCTGCACATGTCGAATTTGCGCCCGGTCAAGCGCGTCGATCTGCTACTGCGCACGATTGCCATGTCGAAGAATCGGGCGCGCCTTCGATTGCTCATTTTAGCGGGAGGCCCTTTTGATCCCTACGAGCCACTGCTGGACGAATTGTCACTCCGCGACAGCGTCATCGTTCGCAGGAACGCAGCTGCGGTGGAAGAGTATTTGGAAGCCGCGGATGCCGGACTCTACACGTCCGAATACGAAAGCTTCGGTTTGAGCATTCTCGAGACCGCATTTCATAATAAACCCGTCGTCGCCTTTCGCGTTGGCGGTATTCCCGAAGTTCTAGGAGACTCTGGTTCCCTCCATCCTTTCGGTGATGTAGCTGCAGCTGCTGCCGCGTTAGATGCGTTGGTCGAATCTCCGAATTTAGCCCGCGAACTGGGTGAACAGAGTCGAGCTCGTGTGCTCGAAAGATTTTCCGCAGATCGTGTTGTTCCTCAGTACGAATCGTTGTATCGCCGCATAGTTGCCGGCCGATAAGCGCGAAGATTGTTGACCGACTGGGGCTTTGCCGCCGTCGTTTCACCTAGGGTTTTACAACCACCGGTGTCCCAAGGTGGGCGGCGTCATAAAACTGGCGCGCTTTCCAATAAGGCATTCTAATGCATCCGTGCGATGCAGGCTCGCCCGGGAGGTACCCCTGGTGCAATCCGTAGCCCGGCGAGAACTCGAGGAAATAAGGCATTGGGGCGCCCACGAAGTGGGTATGCGGTGGTTTGGAGTCGCGCCTGCTATCGACGTTGGCTTTCACAATTCGTCCCGAATTATCAACGTAGTCACCATAGACACTGGAGCGATGATCTTTGTCCTTGCGGATGACTTGAAAACGACCAGTGGGTGTGCGGTATCCTTCGCGGCCACTGGATATGCGGGACGACGCGGTTATGTATCCCGCACGGTAGATATAGGCTTCCTGCTTCCGCAAGCTCACGACAATCGTCGGCCTTCCGGAATGACTCTCCGGTAACTTCGACGTGACCAGGTCGGTCATAGTGCTGCAGCTGCTCAAGGCCACAAGGATCACGGCGAGCGTACAAAATCGTGATAGTCGACTCATAATTTGTTTAGGCGGGTTGCACGTAGAACTCCAAGCATGGCAGGTTCCCAATCAATGACTGTGAGATCGAAAATCCCATTGATCGTGGTCGCCTCGGAATCGCGCTACGTCAGTCCCGGCTCCCAAAGACACTTCTGGTCGCCAACGAAACTTTTTCAGAATCGGATTGGATTTCCCATCGACCGCGTCAGCGATAATTTCGCCCAGTACGGGGGCAAATTTAAGTCCATGTCCGCAGTCACCGGCGGCAATCACTAGTCCTTCGCGCTGCGGATCGGACGCGATCCAGAAATCTCCATCATGCGTTTCGCAATACATGCACATCCGCGTATGAATAATTGGGGCATTGGCGAGCTTGGGGCACGCCCATGATAGAAACTCACGGAGGTGCTCTTCTTGCTCAGAACTAACGGCGCGTTGCGGAGATTCCGGGGACATTTCACTTCCCGGCCCATGGTTCGCGATCTTCACGACGCCATCACGGTTGAGCGGGAATCCGTAATAGCCCGTTGTCGTAATGTCCGCGCCAAAGACAGGGAAACGCTCAGGTACAAAAAGATCGGGCCGTGCAGGTTTCAAATGGAATACCGGCTGGCCACTGGCGCGAAAAAACTTTTTCGTGAAGGGCAGCAGATACGGTGTCCACGCGCCGACGGCCATCACGACATGATCGCCTGCAATGCGCTCTCCGTTGTGGAGCACAATTCCTTTAACGCGGTGATCGTGTTCATCCAAGTGGACGAAACGGCTGCTGCTTCGTAGCTCGACGCCGATAGACTCTGCCCGTTGGACTAACGTCGCGACTGCACGACCGCTTTCTGCATAACCTGCTTCAACTTCAAGAAGACCGTCCCTGAACAACTCTGGATCCCAGGCTGGAAATCGCCGCCACAGTTGCGCAGAATTCATCCGCTCAACTTTGTGTTCGCGCCGCTGCAGCAGTCTGAAGCTTTCGTATTCGAAATCGCCCGGCTTCATTTTGCGTTGGCGAACGAACATCACGCCGACTTCGTGATACAACTTAATTCCGAATTCTTCGTTCCATTTGCGCCAGAGTTTAATCGAGCGCTCCGCCAGCTCGGTGTAGTCTTTATCCGCTCCATAAGCTGCGCGAACGACTTTGCTGATGTCGGTGGATGCCGCGAGGGGATGGGGCAACGGTCCCGGATCGACGAGAATCGCTCCGTGGCCGCGTTTCTTCAATTCGATCGCCGCGGTAACACCGTTAATTCCCGCGCCAACAACAATGACTCTGGACATTCCAGAACAGCGCACTTTGTCGAGACGCTTGTGTCAAGCGCCTATGTTACTACATGCCTCCTCGCAGCGCGTGTTCCCGCTCAAGCAGGGTCGGATGCGAGTAATAAAAACTGCTGTAGAGCGGGTGCGGGGTGAGATTGCTCAGGTTTTTCTCGCTCAATTTACGCAAAGCTTGAATTAGTGACTGCTTCTCTCCCATTGCCACGCGGGCGAATGCGTCCGCCTCATATTCAAAGTGGCGCGACCAGATATGAATTAACGGCGAAAACCAGAAACCTAACGTCTCTGCCAGCAGCGCGAACAGCAATATTGCAGGAACGATATCTGCCGCGGCAAAGCCTGTCTGATGCTCGAACCCGAACGCGCGATAAAACCACTGCTGACGCGCGAGCCATGCGATCGCACCGAAAGCGAGAAACACGCCAGCGAGGGAAACGCTGAGCATTTTGATTATGTGCCGCTTTTTGTAATGGCCAATTTCATGCGCGAGGACGGATTCCACTTCCGGCTCTGTGAGCTGTGCGATCAGTGTGTCGAACAGAACGATTTTTCGAAAACGTCCGAACCCGGTGAAGAACGCGTTGGAATGACGAGAACGTTTGCTGCCATCCATCACCTCGATGCTGCGAGTGGGAAAACCTGTGCGTCCCGCCAGCGCAAACAGGCGTTCACGAAAGGCTCCTTCCGGCAGCGGCGTAAACTTGTTGAAGAGCGGCATGATGATCGCCGGCGCGACGAGCAGCACAAGCAATTGAAACGCGACAACAACCGTCGCAGCCCAAAACCACCAGCTGGCGCCGGTCCATTCGATCAGTTTCAACACCAATACAAGCAACGGATAGCCAAGAAGCACCGCGATCAGCAATCCTTTGAAACGGTCCACGATCCAGGTCTTCGTGCTCGTGGTGTTGAAACCGAATCGCTCTTCGATTTTGAATTGCGCGTACCAGGCGAATGGCAATCCGGCTATGCTCAACGCAATCCCAGTGACGAAGAGAAAGCCGGCCATTGGCCAGACCGAACTGCCAAAGTTCGCGCTAAATTTTCCGAGCGCCCACGGCAACAGGCCGCTGAAAAGCACTGCCATGAGTACTATGGCATCAAACACGTTAACGATGTCTCTGAAACGTCCCTTGGCCAGCGTGTAATTAACCGAACGGCAATATGTCGCCTCATCAATCATACCGCGAAATGCTGGCGGCACTTCATTTGCATGTGCATAGACATGACTGCGATTTAATCTGCTGAGCGACAGTTCCGTGACGACGCGAGCGAGAATCAAAGCGAGAGCAATGATAGCGACCGGCGACATCAGCGAGTCGTACTTACGTGGCTGATAATGATGCAACGCCCCGGCCGTTCCTACTCGCGAGCGCTAACCGTATTCGCGTTCGTTGCCTTGGCTTCAGCGGTGAGAAATTCCCGAACGTGATTCAATTCATCTCGCGAGCCTGTAGCATTTGCCGTTTGCCCAGCCAGCTTCGCGTAAAAGCGGCTTGCGCTTTCCTTGTCTCCACTTTTCTCCGCGGCGCGCGCCGCTCCGTACAAACCTTTGAATCTTCCCGGATAGATTTTGAGAGCAGCTTCAAATTCGTGCTGCGCCTCTTTTGCTTGGCCCACTTCGAGGAGGAGACCGCCGAGTTGTTCGCGAATGGGAACAAAAGCTCCAGGTGAAACGGGATGCTTACCTAGAATATCTTCCCCATCCGCCGCACGCCGCAGCATGTCAATCGCTTCGTTCTTTTTACCCTCAGCCGCCGCCACCCAGGCCGAAGCCGCTTGCATCTGAAGATCAAGATGGTTCTTGAAATAATCGAACTTGGGATCCTTCGTTGCGTCACGCAGTTGCTGCATTCGCGCGATTGCTTTTCGGGCACCGTCGAGATCGCCCGTATGCGCTCGTCCGAGCGCGTGACCATATTCGATCAAGGCCTCCATGAATGGAAACGATGACCAGTGCGGAAGGTTTGGAATGGTTAATGTCGCAGCCGCAGCCCAATCATTCCGCTCGAACGCATAACGTGTCGGAATAGCTGCCAGAGCGTAAGCCGCGCTGAATTCCAGTTGAGGATTTGTCTTCCGCACTTTGGCGGCCAGATCGACAATTTTCTTCGCTTCAGTGTCCTGGGCTTCCTGCAAGTAAGAATAGGCCATGTAATCGAGCGCGTGTAACTCTTCGGCTTCGGTGGCGTCGCGGTGACGCATGGCGGCATATGTACGCGAAGCGTCGGCCGAAACTCGATTCGCAGCAATGGATTCGTCCCACATCCCCAGGCGCGTGAAGATGTGCGATGGCATGTGCAACGCATGAGGTACCCACGGCGCGATCGAAGCGTAACTCTTTGCAGCGGCCAGTCCACGCTGGGCGAACGCAGGGTAATCGTAGCAATGGATCAGGTAGTGAACGACGCCCGGATGATTCGCATTTTGTTTCCATAGCTTTTCGAAGATGGCGGCTGCCTCGAGCTGCTTCGACAAGCTGGTGTCATTAGGCGTAGCGTACCCTACAGCCAACACCGAGAAGGCGTAGAAGGTTTGAACCTCGAAATCGTCCGGATACTTGTCGCGCAGCTGGTGCATCGCTTTTTCGTAAGCCATTACACGGTCGCGCGGTCCCACCGGACCATGACACGATTGTCCAACTGCACCTGCGTTCGAACTGTCAGGTGAATTGTAATACACATTGAGCGCCATGATGAATCCCCGCTCTCGGTCCGTTCCGGTGTTTATCGCCACCGCTTTTTCAATTGCCGCCTTTCCGGCACTCATCTCATCGGGAGTCGGAGGCGTCCAAATTGGATGCCACCATGTCATGGCAATTCCCCACTGAGCCATGGCGCATTTCGGATCGCGCTCGGATACCGAAGTGAAAACACGCCGCGCCTCTTCGTAAAAAAATGAATGCAGCAACGCCACGCCGCGGGAGAATTCAGATTGGACGGAAGACGCGCACGATACTGGGAACTCTACTTTCCCGGCTGCGCGTAAGTCGCCAGGTTCAGGAACCGCGGCGCACTGGATGCGATCTACGGCGAGACTGCTGGCTAGCCCGAAGAGCAAAAATGCGCGAAGGGGAAAGGAACGCACCATTTTCGAGGCTACACCCCTGTGGCTATGCCGCAAACTCGAAAATAATTTTGCCGCTACGCTGGCCGCGAGCGGCGTGTGCAACCGCCGTCTTCGCTTCGCTCAATGGATAAGCTTTCTCTACTTTCGTTTGTAGCAGGCCGCGTTTCGCCATCTCAAATAAATATTGAAACGCTTCCATTCGGTGAGCCGGCGTCGCATTGTCGTACCATTTGTTAATCCAAATACCACGGAAATGGAGGTCTTTGAAAATGAGCAGGCCGTTGGGGATTTTGAGCGGCTGTAAACTCATCGCTCCGTAAGTCACCAGCGTTGATCCCGGAGCGAGACAATTTGCCAGGCGTAATGCGCTTTCGCCACCCACGGCGTTCAATCCCAGACGAATCGCCGCACCGCCAGTCGCCTCTTGCACTTCGGGACGAAGATTTTCGCCATCGACCAGGACAATATCACCGCCTTCCGCTCGCAATTCGCTGATGAGTTCCGAGCGCCGGACGACGTTCACCGTCTTGTAACCGAGCTCGCGCGCGATTTGAATGATCGCGCGCCCTGCGGTAGAATTCGCCGCGTTCTGAATCAGCCAGTCGCCGCGTGCAAGATCGACATAATCGTGCAGCAAACGCCACGCCGTCATCGGATTGATTTTTAACATGGCCGCATCGACGGGTTTGATTCCCCCGGGGACGATGATCAGTTCGTCGGCTTTGACTGCAACAGCGTCGCGCCATGTTCCGGTGTTGTGCGGCAAAATCACCAGAGCGCCATTCGACAAGCCTTTCACGTCGGCGGCAGCATCTGCAACGATTCCTGCACCTTCGAACCCTGGCGTTGCCGGAAGTTGTGCCCGCACTGGATATTTTCCTTCGATCTGATTTAAATCGGCCGGATTGATCGGCGCTGCGCGCATTTTCACGATCACCTCGCCGGCGGCTGGCGTCGGCCATGGTCGTGATTCGACGCGTAACACGTCCGCTGGATTTCCGTGCGTTTCGTACACGGCTGCGTTTATAGTTTTCATGATGTCCTCGCCCCAGAATCCTCAAGCCTCTGCAGACGATCTGCAAACACGCCGGGCGCCCGGCGGAATGACTTCGTCTGCCTTGCAGAGTGGTGCGCGGGTTGCGCTATTCGGCATGATCGTAAATTCGATTTTCGCGACGGTGAAAATCCTCGGTGGACTTTTCGGCCACGCTTACGTGCTCATAGCCGATGGAATTGAGTCTGGCCTCGATATTGCGGGCTCCTTTGTCATTTGGAGCGGACTGAAAGTTGCCGCGCGGCCACCTGATGCTTCCCATCCTTATGGCCACGGAAAGGCGGAGCCGATTGCCGCTGTGATCGTTGGCGCCGGGGTCCTTGCGGCGGCAGTGGGTCTCGCTATTCAAAGCGTACGCGAGATCTTTTTACCGCATCACACACCGGCACCTTACACGCTCGGGATATTGATCGTGGTGATCGTCACCAAAGAAACTTTGTTTCGTTATGCCAACCGGATCGGCCGAAAGGTCGAAAGCACAGCCGTGCAAACAGATGCCTGGCATCATCGCAGCGACGCGCTCACTTCTGCCGCTGCATTCATCGGCATTTCGCTGGCGTTGATTGGAGGCGAGCGATGGCAGAGCGCGGACGATTGGGCGGCTATTTTCGCCTGTGTGGTGATCGCGGCGAATGGCGTCAGGCTCATGCGCCCGGCGTTTTACGAAATCATGGACACCGCCCCTCGAAAAATCCTGGTAGCCGTTTGCTCGGTTGCCAGCACCGTCCCTGGTGTCATCGAAGTTGAAAAGTGCCGCGCGCGCAAGATGGGTTTGGATTTTTACGTCGATCTCCACGTTGGAGTGAATGGCAAGATCTCCGTGCACGAGGGCCACGAGATTGCGCATCGAGTAAAAACGGCAATCCAGCAAAACGACTCTCGCATTGCCGACGTGCTCGTTCACATCGAGCCGGCACAACTGTAGCCGTGGTGAGTGATCGCGCCTGTTGGCTCACCGACCCTGGCTATAGCTTTCGCACGACGGCCACCAGCGCATCCGCTAAAACTTTTCGTGCGAGTGCAATTCTCCTCGCGAACCGGATCAGATGTGGAACCCGATTCGGATGCGCGAGAAAATATTTTGCCAGCTTCGGCACGGGAGTTCGTTGTCGTTCGATGTCGAACAACACATCGGCCGAAGCCGGGAAACGTTCGCGCGGCGTATCGCTGACTACTCGAAGTGAAAGCAGCGGAAGCCCCAGAGCAGCACAGGTGCGTGCAATGAATCGCGTTTCCATGTCCGCTGCCAGCGCTCCCGAGGTGAGTGCAAGTTTGTTTCGCTCTTCCGGGGAATCGATCAACCCCGGCACTGTTAAAAGATTCGCGACATGACTCGGCAAACCTGAAAGCGACACGCACGTCTCACTCAGTTCAACTGTCGAGAAATTCTTCGCCAAGACGAGATCGCCGATTTGCAGATGCTCGTTGAGCGCGCCGGCAAAACCTGCGCTGATCAGACGGTCGAATTGCTGTTCCTGCAGAAATTTTCCAAGTCGTTGCTGGCAAATTTTCTCTCCGACACCCGTATGAAGAACTTCAATGGTCCGATTATCGATCCTACCTCGAATTACTCTGACGCCATGGCGTCCGATGTGAGTTTTGTTTGTTACGCAGCGCAAGAACTCCGTGCTTTCGGCTGGTAACGCAAACGTGACCGCGATCATGGTGCGATTTTGTCGTTAAAATTGTACCGGGCGATCAAGGTGAAAGCGGCACAGTTCGCGGCGGCGACCCGCACTCCAAAACGTGGTCGTGAATCGCAGGCATTGTGCGCTGCGTCTTGGAGTGCGGCGCTGTTGCGCCGTTTCATCCTAGCCGGAAGTTAAAATCGATAGATTTCAATTTGGCGTTACTGATTGCTCAACGATTTGCACAACGAAACTCTTCTTCTCATCTGTAGCCTGCATCGGCGATGCGGGTTGTTGTGCTGCTGGAGCCGCCGGCACCTTGTCTGCCGTAGGCTCGGCGAAGCCGGATGACCCCGGCGGCGGTTTCCCTATAAGCGACGAAATCGCTGCGCGAAAGTCGGGCTCGCGACTTGATGGAAGATCAACGAGAACACTAAGCTGGCCCTGGTCCGCGAGACCTTTTGTAGCAGAACCGCCGAATCGAGTTGCGATGGTGACCACTTCGTCAGCGACCGTCTCCAGTTTCCCAGTTGCTGCAGAAACCATAATTTCGCCAACACCCAGCGGCGCAGGTGTGAATGTCGCCGCTGCATGCTCCAGCGATTTTGCGATCTGCTCGCGCATTTGCGTTTCAAGCAGGGGCCGATTCGGATTCTTCGTTTCGTGTCGCGCGATTAACCAGAGACCAATTCCAACGTTAACAGCCATAAGGACGATAAAGGCTGCCCCTAAACGAAGGGCCATTTTGCGTCCTTGCTCCGTAACATCCTGTGTGGGCGGCAACAGAACCTCTCGAGAATCGCCGCGCATACCTGCGTGAATCTGACGCGCGACCGCGAGCTCACGTTGCAATTGTTTGTCCGAGATCAATTGTTCCTCCAGCGCAGCGCGCTCCGCTGGAAGTAAATTGCCCTCGAGGTAATTAAAAAGCTTGTCCGGATTCATTATTCAAGAACGTGGAAAGCGTCATGTCATAGGTGTCTGCACGCAATGATGAAGTCTTGGTCGGCGCGGAATCTCATATTTGCTCTCTCAGAAGGCGGCAATACAATCGGTCTGGTGGCCGAAAACGATCACAAAGAGGTGCGGCGCCCCGGTCGGATTTGGCATCGTGTGCTGCTCGGCCTTGCTGCGTGCGTGGCGCTCCTGATCATTTTTCATCGCCCAATCTTGCTGGCAATCGGACGACAGCTCGTACTGCGTTACGCTGCGCGAGAAAATCTAAAGATCGACTTTCGGCTCGAAGGCAATCCTTTTACTCATTTGATTGTACGGAACCTTCGCGCCTCACCGACGGGGGCATCATCCATCGAATCGATCGATATCGACCAGCTATATATTAGTTACAGTCTATTCGAACTGGCGCGACATAGGCTCCCTCACTTTTTGGAAGATGTCGAACTGCGTTCTGCGCAGGTTGTGTTGAATCCGGCGAGAGCACCGCCACCCAAACCGCGTCCGAAACAAAAACTGACATTACCATCGGCGTTTCCGGAACGGATTCGATTAGCAGACGTAACACTGGTTATCAGAAATGAGCCTGACGATTTCGTTGTCGAACACGTCGATCTTGACTTGAATTCCCGCAGTCCAGGCGAGGTGCGCATTGAAAAGCTGCAGCTTCCATCCGGTGACAGTTGGTCCAGAATTTCTGGACAAACTTCTTACACGAACAAGAACCTTGTTCTGCAGGGTCTGATTCTGAGCGACCATGAACAGATCCGTCTCTTAAATATCGATGCATCGCGCATCGACGACAAAGCGCTGGGACTCAAACTCGATTGCGCGATTGGCGGGGGCCAACTATCCGCGTCGGCGGCGTTAACCCAAACTGAGTCCTCGTTGAACGCGAAAATAACCATGGCTGCGCAAAAAATTGCGGTTGAATCATTGAACAAATTCTTGTTTTTACAGGAGGACTCTCTTTCCGGCACAATCGAGCGACTCGCTGCGGAAGGAGCGGGGACAATCGATGTTCCGCGCACGTGGATTGGGACGGCCTCGTTGCAGATGAGCAATCTGGATCGGCCTGAAATCCATTTTGATAGCGGTATCGTTGAAGTTTCCGCAGAACAGGGCAAAGCCACTCTGCGGTCAGCCGACATTGTCCAGGACACGAACGACCTTCACTTTCGTGGAACAATGGAGTTGCCGTCGGTTATCGCGGATTTTGGCCGGACTTCCACGGCTCTGGAAATCACGGGGACGGCACCTGACCTTCAGCGGTTAACGGCAGCGATGCCTGTACAATTGACTGGCTCGGCTCAGTTCACCGGCAAAATCGATATCGTTAATGCGAAGATAGAGGCAACTCTTGGCATCACCGGAGAGTCGATCGGGTTTCCGGATGGAACAATTGAGAAATTGAGCTCAACGCTGCGCGCGTCCAGGACGATTGCGACGCCCGATACTAGGGCGGGGTCGTCCGCCTCCGCCAAGGCTACGGTGGACAAGCCGCCCCCGGCTACAGTTAAAAGGCCGTGGTTTGCAGATCTTCGCACTGCGATGGAGTTCGATTTGGCCGGCGTACGTTATCGGGATCATATCATTGATTCGGTGCAAGGATCTCTGAATGGAAGCGATGATATTGTCGGCCTCGACCGGTTGAGTCTGCGTCGAAATCAGAACGAACTAAATATCCGCGGGCGTTACAAGCTTCCGGAAGAAATTGGCGAAGCTCCGTCACAACCTGCGGATTTAGATGTCGCGCTCAACGCGCCGGAAGTTGGCGACTTCTGGGTTGCGGATTCTCCGAACAAATTGAGCGGGCCGTTGCAAATGACGGCGCAAATCGAATGGAGACAACAGACAGCCAATGGCCAGGTTTCGATTTCCGGATCAGATCTTAAAATGCGGGACTTAATTTTCCACGAACTCAGCACGCAATGTTCGATCTCAAATAACATCCTGTATTTAAACGATTGCCGGGCGAGTCTGAACAATTCGGACTTCTTTTACGCGACCGGGAGGTTGAATTTGCGGCAACCTCATCATTACAATGGCAAGGTTTCGGCGAGGGTAGCGAACTTATCGACGCTTCAACCACTGCTTCGCACTTTTGGTAATCAGAACGAATTGGCCGGATCAGTTACGCTCGACTGGGAAGGAAACGGTGATGCGCAAATCTCCAGGAATTCAGGGAATCTGAAAGTCGTGCTCGAGAAGGGGCGCTACGGAAAAACACAGTCGCTCAGGGCGAATATCGATGCGTCCTACTCACCCGACGGTCTTGATGTGCCGATCATCTTTTTCGCAACTGGCAGCACGGATTTTCAGGCAGTCGCGCAGGCAAAAGGTGAGACGCTGGAAATAACCAGGATTCAACTCGATCAAGGGCAGGCGAGGTTCGCGTCGGGATACATTTCTTTCCCGCTGGTGTGGAGAAATCTTGGAACCAACGTTCCGATTATTCCGTCGTCTGGGAAAGTGTTCGCAACAGTTCAGTCTGAGAATCTTGATCTAAAAAAATTGTTCAGCGATCTCGGGATCAAAGCGGGGACATCCGGTACGCTGAGCGCGAGGCTCGACGCGGACGGGACAATCGGAGATTTGAATGCGCGTTTCGATCTGCAAATGCGTGATTTGCGAAATGATCGCTGGCCGAAAATGGAGCCAGCAACATTTGTTCTCAACGCGCAGGCCGTCCGCGATCGCCTGACAGTCTTGGGCAAACTACAGCAGCCGCTAATCCAGCCTCTCGAGCTAAACGCGGGCATGCCTTTTGATATCCCGAAGATTGCGCGTGCCCGGAAATTGCCCGACGACACACCCATCACTGCAAAAGCGCGCCTTCCACGCGGTTCCGTGAATTTTGTTCGGCAATTTGTTCCGGCACTCGAGCAACTTGATGGCAATCTTGGATTGGATGTTGGTGTAAGTGGAACGATCGGCAAACCGGTTTTTAGCGGGGCAGGGGACATGACGGTCAACGTCGCGCGTTTTACGAACGCGACTCTTCCGGCGCTGACGAATTTTAGTGCCCGTTTGAGCTTCGCACAGGACGCTGTTAGCCTGGAACGATTCGGTGGCGATCTAGCCGGCGGCCCTTTTAACATGAGCGGGCGCGTCACTTTTCCAAAGCTGACCGAGCCGACTCTCGATTTACAAATGAAGGCCAACAGTGTGTTGGTCGCGCGAAACGATACGCTCACGGCTCGCGCGGACGCCGACATCAAAGTGACCGGACCGTTCGCGGCCGCAACGGTCAGCGGCACCGTCGCAATGACAAATAGTCACATTCTAAAGAATATCGACCTCATCCCGATCGGGCTGCCGGGCAGACCAGCGCCCGAGCCGCCATCGGAGCGTCCGCAATTTTCTTTCCCGGAACCGCCACTCCGCGATTGGAAATTCGATGTCGCAATTAAAACAAAGGATCCGGTGTTGATTCGCGGGAACCTGGCGACCGGCGGCGCGATCGCTGATATTAAGCTTACGGGAACAGGTCTGCGTCCAGAATTGCAAGGAATGGTGCGTCTGGAAAATGTAGAAGCGACGCTGCCATTTAGCCGCCTGGAGGTTTCCCAGGGCTTTCTTTATTTTGACCCGAGCGATTCGATGAATCCGAGGCTGGAACTGCGTGGTACTTCGGTGATCCGTGATTATACGGTGCGCGTTTATGTTTATGGAACCGTGCTCGCGCCGGAAGCCATTTTTACCAGCGAACCACCCCTGCCGCAGGAGGAAATTATTTCTTTGATCGCCACCGGCGCCACCAGGCAAGAGTTGTCCGGTCGTGGCAATGTTCTGGCCGGACGAGCAGCCATGTTACTGGTGCAACAGCTCTACCGGAAAATTTTCAAAAAAGGCGAGCCAACTCAGAGCAACGAAGTCTTTAATCGTCTCGATTTAGATGTGGGTGCTGTCGATCCTCGAACCGGCCGTCAGCAGGTCAGTGCCAGATTCAAAATAAGTGATCAGTTTGTGCTGGTTGGCGATGTCGGGGTTGGCGGCGATTATCGCGGGATGCTTAAGTATCTAATCCGTTTCCGTTAGGAGCCTAAGATGCGGCACAGGGTCCTGTTCTGGGTTGGCACTGTGGCCCTCGCATTTAAACTCGCAGCACAAACTGCGGTCGATGTGGCGCGGCCCGAGGAACAGCAAAAAGCGCGGCAGGCCGTCGTGAAAGAGCAGGAGAAGCGCGCGAAGCAGGCGAGCATCATCGAATTTCGAGGTGAGCAAGCCTTCAACGAAAAGCAATTGCGCACCGCGCTAAAGGAGGAAATCACTACCATTGAAGACTTCGGGCTAAGTCCAGCGCGCGGCGACGATCTGGCGTTTTTTCTCGAAGTCTTCTACCGCAAGCATGGCTATGCGGACGTGAACGTGCACTACACGATCGAATCTCAAAACCGGTTACGCCTCGATATTACTGAGGGTCCGCGTTATACGCTGGGGACGATTGTCTTCGACGGGAATGTGCGTGAGCCAAGCGACAAGCTGTTTGAGTACGCAGTTGGACCGACGCGGGAGCGGTATTCCCGGGCGGAGAAAAGATTGCCTTTCGTTGCCGCTGACATGCAGGAAGGAGTGGACCTGGTGCATCGCTTCTATCTCGCCGAGGGTTTTTTGGATGCGGTGGTTGATGCGCCACGTTACACCTTTCACCGGGAGAGTAGCGAAGCGGACGTGGTCATCCCGATCCACGAGGGACGTCAATATTTCTTCGGCAGCATTTCGTTTCATGGGCGCACGATTTACGATTCCGAAACTTTGCGCGGGCAAATGCTGGATTTACTGCAGCGACCTTACACCGACGCGCGAGTCGAGGACATTCCGCGACGTCTCCAGGCGTATTATAAGACACGTGGTTATTACGACGTGAAGGTCGTTGCCAGCGGTACGCCGGAGGATGCACTCAATGGCCGCGTGCCGGTGGACATCACGATTTCGGCAGGACCGGTCTACTACTTCGACGGCGTCACCGTAAGCGGTCTCGATCGACTGCGTCCCAGTTATGTCATCAAACGTTTCACCAAGCTGGAGGGAAAGGCCTATAGCCCGGAAGCGCTTGACGAGCGATTCCGCACGCTCATGCGCACCGGGCTTTTTAATGTTCTTCAAATCAAACCGGTTCCTGTGGATGGACATCTTCTGCGTCTGGATGTTTCAGCCGAGGAAGCCAAGAGCAAGGAATTCGGTTTTTTGATCGGCTACGGCACCTTCGAGGGCGCCATTGGCGGCGTTCAATGGCGCGATCGTGATCTTTTCGGTTATGGCCGGCCGCTCACGACATCGGTGGAGGTCTCACAACGCAGCTACAAAGGCGAGATCGTGTATGAAGACCCTTTCTTTTTCGATACCGATTTTTTCTTCCGAGCCCGGCTTGCCGCCTTCACTTTTGCTTACGATGGCTACACGAAATTCGAACTGGGTGGGCGATTCGAGCTCACTCGTAAGATTACAAAGTACGACGAGGTTGGCCTAACCGTCGCCGCGCGCCATGTGAAAATCACCGACTCTGAGATCAAGCCGAAGTTTCTGTTGGGACCAAAAGAGTACGTCGTGAATACGGTCGGACTTACAAACACTCTGGATATGCGACAAAGCCCGTACGTGAACCCGCGCGGGTTGCTTATCAAAAATACGGTAGATCTGGCGCCAAGCGCTTTTGGAAGCGACATCGAATACGTCCGCGGCACGATGGCCGTAACCTATTACCTGCCATTTTCGCCGAAGGTGACCACGCCCGGCGTGACGGAAGACCAGGGAGGCACTTCATTGCAGCGTTGGTTCCAGCAGTCCTCACTGGCATTCGGCGCGCGCGCCGGTATTATTCATTCGCTAACAACCAGCGGCCCAGGGGAAGCGACTGCGATCCCCATCGACGAACGTTTTTTTAACGGTGGCGCCGATACCGTACGGAGTTTCGGCGAACGCGACCTCGGCCCGCATGATAATCACGGGCACCCCGTCGGTGGAGAATTCTTCACCGTGTTCAATGTGGAATATACGTTTCCGATTCTGGGAGAATTGCAGGGCGCAATCTTCACCGATGCTGGCAATCTTTTGCCGACATCAGAGGACGTCGGTCTAAACGATATGCGTTACGCGGTGGGGGCGGGCTTGCGCTACAAGCTGCCGGTCGGTCCGATTCGTCTCGATTACGGCGTCAATCCTGATCCGCGCCCCTTCGAGGATTTCGGCGCGTTTCATTTCAGTTTTGGTTTTGCATTTTAGCCGTAGTGCGGTGGTGCAGACATTCTGGCTGCGTCAGATTGCCAGCGCGTTTCTAATCCGGAGTGAGTATTCGTATCGGCTCGCCTATTGTCGTGGGGCACTCGCAAAGGAATTGTCCCCGCGCCAATGTTCATTTGCGCCTTGAGAAGTTGCAGGCAGGATTGCGGGGAATCACGAATGAAATCGCTTGGCGACACTTCACCTGAGGAATTCCGCAGAGAATTGCATGAACTGGCGGACTGGATCGCAGATTTTCGGGAAACCTTAGGATCGCTCCGGGTCGCCCCTAACGACAAGCCGGGCGCGATTCTGGCTGCACTCCCCGCTGAGCCGCCCGAAGAGGGCGAGTCGTTCGAGAAAATTCTTGCCGATGTCGATCGAGTCATTGTTCCCGGCATGGTGCACTGGAGTCATCCGATGTTTCTTGGTTATTTCGGCTGGACAACCTCTGGCCCGGCAATTCTTGGAGAAATCATCACTGCGCCGCTCAGTGTGAACGCGATGACGTGGCGGACATGTCCAGCCGCCACCGAATTGGAAACGTTGGTAGTCGATTGGATCCGGCAATGGATGACTTTTCCGCGAGAATTTGGCGGCGTCGTGTATGACACTGCGTCCGTAGGCGTGATGCACGCCCTGGCCGTGGCTCGCGAAGAGGCTGCGCCATCGGTTCGCAAACGCGGTTTGATCGGCGCAGGCGCGCCAGTGTTCCGTATTTACGCTTCCGAGCAAGCGCATAGCTCGGCCGAAAAAGCGGCGATCGCGCTCGGCCTCGGTGAAGAAAACGTGCAGCGCGTTCCGACGGATGCGCACTTTTGTATGGATCCGAGCGCGCTACGCGAAATGATTGCACGCGATGTTCGCGACGGCTTCAAACCACTGGCAGTCATCGCCACAGTTGGGACGACATCAACCGCGAGCGTTGATCCTGTTCCTGAGATCGCAAAAATTTGCCGCGAAAACAAAATGTGGCTTCACATTGACGGAGCTTACGGCGCGGGTTTCGCCATTCTGCCGGAAAACAAGACACTGACAAACGGTTGGGCCGAGGCGGATTCCATCGTTGTGAATCCGCACAAAAGCCTTTTTGTCCCGCTCGATTTTAGCGTGCTTTACGTGCGCGATCTCGAGAGGCTGCGACGCGTCTTCACGCTTGTGCCTGAATATTTGCGTGGCGATACAGTCGAGGCGCAGAAAAATTACATGGATTACGGCATCCAGCTTGGCCGGCGATTTCGTGCGGTAAAAGCGTGGGTAATCTTCCGCAGCTTTGGTCGCGAAGGAATGGCGGCCCGTCTTCGCGAATGTGTGCGGCTCGCGAATCTTTTAGCCGAGTGGGTCAAAAACGACGATCGCTTCGAGCTCGCCGCTTCGGTCGGCATGGGTGTGGTTTGCTTTCGATTTGTGGGACCTGTAGCCGGCGTCGTTGACGTCGGGCCGGGATCAACGGAAGACAAAATCGACCAATTAAACAGCGACATCGTCAAAAAAATCAATGCTAGCGGCCGCGTCTATCTCACGCAGACCAAACTGCGCGGTCGAACGGTGATGCGAATCGGATTGGGTAATGTCCTTACAACGGAGGAGCATTTGCGCAAGGCTTGGGAAATGATTCGAAAAACAGCGAACGCCCAATAGGCGCTTCGTTGTGCGGAGCGCCGCTTTGACATGGCATAGATCGTGCACCGGGCGCGTCGCTCACCAGAGCCGCGGCTACAGATTTGCGGCTGGGGACAGCCGCCGCTACAATTTTCTCCGTTATGATGAAGTTACTGCGCAAGCATCGGCACTGGCTGATGATCGTCATCGCGATTCTGGCGATCCCGTTCATTTTCTATTTTGTGCAACGGCCGGATTACGGCGCGATGCGCGCCGACAAGTTTGCTCGCATTTATGATCGGGATGTTTCGATGTTAGAGGCCCAGCAGATGGTGCGACTTCTTACTCTGGCGCAGGCCCTCGGCATGTCAGATTTTGTTCAGACGCTGACGGCAGGGGCAGGCATGAATCCGAACCAGACTGCTGTCCAATTCGTTGTCAATCTGGTGGTCCTTCGGCATGAAGCGGCTCGGCTCGGTATTCGCCCCGGTTACTCTGAGATTGCTGAAGTAGTGCGCAAGTTGCCGGCGTTTCAAGGCGATTCCGGATTCGACATGAAAAAGTTCACTGATTTTGCGCAGAATGCGCTGGCGCCGCTGGGTCTTTCTGAAGAGCACATCGAGCAACTGGTCCGCGACGAGTTGTCGTTGAATCAAATCAAGCAGCTTTTAGCCACTGGCGTTACACTTCCCCAAGGCGAGCTCGATGAAAATTTTAAGCGTGGCCACGACACCTTATTTGTGACTGTTATTCGATTTCAGTCCGCTGATCTTGGTAAGGATATTACGATCAGCGATGAGGAGATACAAAAGCATTATGACGCCCATAAGGCAGAGCTTAAAACTGATGAAAAGCGCAAGGTCGAGTTTGTCAGCCTCGCGCTTACCGATCAGGAAAAGAAATTAACCGGCAAAGAGCGTATCGATGCTTTGCAAAAACTCTCCGACCGCGCCACTGATTTTACGCAGGCGCTGTTGGAAAAAGGGGCAGATTTCAAGCAGGCCGCTGCGAAATTTCAGTTGCCGGTACATGAAACTGGCGAATTTGCCAAGGCAGAGCCTGACCCGCAGTTGAAAGTCGATCCGCAACTTGGCCCGGCGGCGTTCAAACTCTCTATGCAGGAGCCTAACAGCGATCCGGTTCAGGTAGCGGACGGATTTTATATCTTACATCTCGCAGGGATTAACGAGGCGCGTCCGCTCACGCTCGAAGAAGCGAAACCGAAAATCGTGGAGACGCTTAAAAAATCAAAAGCAAAGGAGCTAATGTCGACGAAAGCAGCGGATATGGCTCAACAAGTACGTGAAGCCAAGCAGTCCGGGCAACCCCTCGAGGCGGCAATTCAAAAGACTGGTGGGAAGGCTGAGAAGATCCCGCCATTTTCGCTAATCGAAGAGGAGAAAGCAAAAGCCGAAACCAAAGAACCGAAGAAGAACGAGCCAGCTGATCTTTTAGCCATCAAACAGGCTGTAGCCTTTCTAAATCCGGGCGAAGTGAGCGATTTTATCCCATCAGGTGAAAATGGATTTGTGGCAGTTTTGGAAAAGCGAGAGCCATTAGCCGAAGCCACTGCCTCGGAGAAAAAGGCTGCCTACGAGAAAAGGCTCCTCGATAACAAACGGCAAATTGTCTTGATGGAATGGCTGCGCGACCGTGGGCAAGCTGCCGGTCTGCAATTTACCAAGGGCTAAGCCTGTAATGGCTCGAAATGCTTTCGGGGCAGCGCTTCGTCCCTCCGATGGATCCATCCGTTGACGAAATTTTTGACGACGCGAACGGCGACCTGGCCGTCGGCGATCTGGATAGTGCTGTGGAAAAGTATGGGCGCTGCGTACAGATAGCGCCGGACTTTTTCGATGGCTGGCATGCGCTTGGAATGGCTCTGATGAAACTGGGGCGTTTTACCGAGGCCATCGAAGCGGGAAGGAAAGCAGTCGAGCTTCGGCCCAATGATCAGATTGGCTGGACAAGTCTTTCGCTGTTTTACAATCGCGCCGGCAACATCAAGGAAGCCGAGGCTGCCGGAACGAAAGCGAAGATCCTTAGCTGGGGCGGAAAGGTGTCGAAAGAGTAGCATTGTAGGCGGTTTGATTCGTTCGCTTCCACTCACTCCGTCTCCGATCTGCCCGTCTGTCTCGCTCGGCGCCCGCCGGCTCCGTTCTGTGAAACGTCATGTTTCTATCGATGGCGTCTGACACAGACGCCCTACAAAAGAGCCATCACCAAATATTGACGCGCTTGTCCGTCGGTCGAATCATTGGACAGTTGTCCGGCAGGTTAAATGCCTTGGCGAATTCCGGCATGTTCGAGATCGGACCGTTGCACCGGTAATGGGTTGGTGAATGCGGATCGGTGTTGAGGCGCAGTAACAAGTCGTCTTCGCGTTGGTTCGCCCGCCACACCTGGGCCCAGCCGAGAAAGAAGCGCTGTTCCGGCGTGAACCCGTCGATTTTCTGTTCGCGCGCCTGTGGGTTCTTATCGAGCGCCTTTTGCAGCGCAGCATAAGCGAGCTTGATGCCGCCAATGTCCGCGATGTTTTCGCCTTGCGTCAGTTCACCGTTGATATGCTTGCCTGGCAGCGGCTGATACTCCGAATACTGATCGACAACTGCTTTGCGACGCCTGTCATATTCCTCCGCTGATTGCTTCGACCACCAGTCGCGCAAATTTCCGACCTCATCGAATTGCCGGCCTTGATCGTCAAATCCGTGTGTCATTTCGTGTCCGATTACCGCGCCCATGCCGCCGTAATTGACGGGGTCATCGGCTTTCGGGTCGAAGAATGGAGGTTGCAAAATTCCCGCCGGGAAGACGATCTCATTCATCATGGGGTTGTAATAGGCGTTCACTGTTGGCGGCGTCATTCCCCATTCGTTGCGCTCGACCGGTTTGCCGATTTTCTTGAGGTCGCGATTTACCTCAAAATTCGCGGCGCGCATGGCGTTCGAGACATACGAGTCTCTGTCGATCTTGAGAAGCGAGTAATCGCGCCATTTATCCGGGTAACCGATTTTGACGTTCATAGCCGCGAGTTTTTTGAGCGCTGCCTGTTTGGTCGGTTCGTCCATCCAGTCGACAGTTTTAATGCGATCAGCCAGTGCAGCCTTCAAGTTGTTAATCATTTCCAACGCACGCGCCTTGGCTTCGGGTGGGAAGTAATCGGCGACGTAAAGCTTGCCCAGTGCTTCGCCCAAGGCACCGTTGGTAGAAGCAACCACGCGTTTCCAGCGTGGCTTGATTTCCTTTGTGCCGCGCAGAACGCCCTGATTGAAATTAAAATCTTCGTTTACAAAATCCTTCGATAATTCCGCTGCGGCGTCATCGATCAAATGCCAACGCAGATAGGTTTTCCAATCGTCAATGGACGTTTTAGTAAACATCGCGTTGGCTGCCTTGAAGAACTCGGGTTGGCCCACATTAATGTCACCCGGCTCGTTGAGATTAATCGCTTTAAAATAATCAGCCCAATTCCAGTCCGGCGTGAG
>Ga0081540_1000362_pt1 | contig 45713 bp, 40 predicted proteins | sample TabmetS2T1R1_FD_71024 | JGI IMG/M metagenome (GOLD analysis project Ga0081540, IMG submission 71024) | Tabebuia heterophylla rhizosphere microbial communities from the University of Puerto Rico - S2T1R1 | ecosystem: Host-associated > Plants > Roots > Rhizosphere ...
TCCCGGGTGGGCGGAGCGGCCCGGCACCCGGGGCGCGGCGCGGCGCCGGACGAGGCGCCGCCGCCGGTGGCCCGCCCGCATCCTGACCGTGGCGCTGGGGCTGCTCCTGCTCGGGGCCCTGGCACTTGGCGGGCTGTTCCTGGTTACCCCGTCGGTCGGTGACGCGCAGGCCCGCGTCCAGAAACTGGACCGGCAGCATCACGTCGCCTACCCCGGGCCCCCCGTGCCCGCCCGGTTCGCGGCATCCCTGGTGTCCACGGAGGACCACCGGTTCTACTCGGAACCGGGCATCGACCCGTTCGCGATCGGCCGGCTGATCCTCGGCCGCATCCGTGGCCGCCCCGACCAGGGCGGCGCCACCCTGTACCAGCAGCTGGCCAAGATGCTGTACACGCCCGGCCGCTCGGGAGTCGCCGTCGAGGCGGAACAGGTGGCCCTGGGCATCAAGCTGGCCCTGTCCCACCCGAAGCAGCAGATCCTCCAGATGTACGCGGATGTCGCGTACTTCGGGCATGACTACTACGGGCTGGGCGCGGCGAGTTGCGGCTACTTCGGTGTCGCGCCGGCCAGGCTCACGTGGCCGCAGGCAGCGATGCTTGCGGGCCTGGTCCAGGCGCCCTCGGCGGACGACCCGATCGTCCACTTCGCGGCGGCGCGGGCCAGGGAGGCGCACGTGCTGGGCCGGCTGGCCGCCACCGGCACGCTCAGCCAGGCGCAGGCAGCCAGCGCATACGGGCTGCCCGTTCGCCCGGTCGGCGGGCCGCCGGGGACGTGCACCGGCCCTTCGACCCGTTGAGTACATAACGGCGGTGCCTCCGCCGGCTGCCCGGCGCCGCGGGGGGCCTAGCGGTCCCAGCCGTCCCGGGAGGATGAGCCGGTGTGCGCGCTCGGGTCTGCGCTCCCTTGCCCGTTCACGTGCAGAAGGCCGGGCCCGTACCCGTCCCCGTTCATGGTCGGCACGTGCTGCGGGGCCGGGTGGGCGGCCGTGGCGGACGCGGTCGGCAGAGGCTGCCGCCCGTCGATGACCGTCTCGATCGTGGCCGCGGGCGCGACCCACACCCATCGGCGGTACGACCAGAACCTGAACAGCGTGCCGAGCGCGATCCCGATGATCAGGGCGATGTTGTAGGACAGCTTGTCGGTCAGGCCGAGCAGGTAGTAGGCGAAGCCGATGCAGGCGAGCTGGATCGCCAGCCCGATCCCGTTCAGGAGGAAGAACAGCGCGTACTCGCGGGGCACGGTGCTGCCCTGGCGGTGCCGGAAGGTCCAGTACCTGTTCCCGGCGTAGGAGACGAACGTGGCCACGACCGTGGCGATGACGTTGGAGGTGAGCGGGCCCAGCCCGACCTGGAAGTGGAGCAGGTTGGTGCCGACGGTGGTGACGACGAACGCGATGGCGCCGATCACGCCGAACTTGGCGGCCTCGTGAATCAGGCGTTGGAACCGCTGGTAGAGCCCGCGGACAACAGTCACCAGGCGCCATCCTCTCGTGTGCCGACAACCAGAGTCGTCAACGTGACCCTTGAGACAGTACCCCCATCCACGGTGGGATCGGGACCAAGGGAAACCCTAGGGTGCGTAATCCCGGGACGCAGGAAAACCCGGTGGGAGAATGTCCCGGCCGGCCGGTAGCCTCACGTGAGTGTCTGCCCTTCAGCCGCTGATCCACGCCCGTGGCCTGGTCAAGCGGTTCGGCAGCTTCACGGCGGTGGACGGGATCGATTTCGATCTGCAGCGCGGCGAGGCGTTCGGCTTTCTCGGGCCGAACGGCGCAGGCAAGTCGTCCACGATGCGCATGATCGGCTGTGTGTCGCCGCCGAGCGCGGGGGAGCTGTCCATCCTGGGCCTGGACCCGCTGAGGGACGGCAGACAGATCCGTTCCCGGCTCGGCGTGGTGCCGCAGGAGGACACCCTCGATGTGGAGCTGACCGTTCGCGAGAACCTGCTTGTCTACGGGCGGTACTTCGGCCTGTCCCGGGACGTGATCCGGGAGCGTAGCGCCGGCCTGCTTGACTTCGTGGAGCTCAGCGACCGGGCCGACGACCAGGTCGAGCCCCTGTCGGGCGGCATGAAGCGGCGGCTGACCATTGCCCGGTCGCTGATCAACGAGCCGGACATCCTGCTGCTCGACGAGCCGACCACCGGGCTCGACCCCCAGGCCCGGCACGCGGTCTGGGACCGGCTGTTCCGGCTCAAGCAGCGGGGGGTCACGCTCGTCCTGACCACCCACTACATGGACGAGGCCGAGCAGCTGTGCGACCGGCTGGTGGTGATGGACGCGGGGAAGATCGCGGCCGGGGGCTCGCCCCGCGAACTGATCGAGCGGTACTCCACCCCGGAGGTGCTGGAGCTGCGGTTCTACCCGGCCGATCACCAGCAAGCCGCCGAGAAGCTGGCCGGCGTGCCAGCGCAGCGCCTTGAGGTGCTCGCCGACCGGGTCCTGCTCTACGTCGACGACGGCGACGCCGCCCTGGCGGTGGTGCGCGGGTATGGCCTGGAGCCGCTGACCTCGCTGGTCCGGCGCAGCACGCTGGAGGACGTGTTCCTGCACCTGACCGGCCGCCAGCTGGGGGAGTGATGGCGGACACCGTGACGCGGGCGCCGGCCGCGGCGCCGGGCGGCGTGGTCCCGTCCGGCTGGTCGCTGGCCGTGCGGCAGCTGCGGTTCTGGCTGACCAACTACCGCCGCACCTGGCGCGGCTCTATCTACAGCAGCGTGCTGAACCCGGTGCTCTTCCTCGGAGCCATGGGCCTGGGCCTGGGAAGCCTGGTGAACCAGCACGGCACCGGCCAGCTGGGCGGGGTGAGCTACCTGGCCTTCCTCGCCCCGGGCCTGCTGGCCGCCGCCGGCATGGAGACCGCGGTGGGCGAGTCGACCTACCCGGTGTACGGGTCGGTCAAGTGGAACAAGACCTACCAGGCCGCGGTGGCCTCGCCGCTGAACCCGGCGGACATCTTCCATGGCCACGTGCTGTTCGTCACCCTGCGGCTCGCCATGAACTGCACGGTGTTCCTGGCCGTGGCCAGTGCGTTCGGCGCGATCCGCTCCCCGTGGATGATCGCCGCAGTGCCGGTCGCCGTGCTCACCGGCCTGGCGTTCGCCACGCCGATCGAAGCCTGGGCGGTGACCCGCAAGAAGGACAGCTCGTTCGCCATGATCTTCCGGTTCGGCATGATCCCGCTGTTTCTGTTCTCGGGCACGTTCTTCCCGATCACCCAGCTTCCGCCCTGGTTCCAGCCGGTCGCCTACCTTACGCCGCTCTGGCACGGTGTCTCGCTGTGCCGCGCGCTCAATCTCGGCACGGCTGACTGGGGGCAGGCGCTCATCGACGTGGCCTACCTCGCCGCGCTCGCCACGGCCGGGATCGTGGCCGGGAACCGCAGCTACCGCCGGCGGCTGTATGTCTAGCGGCGGGGACGTGCGGGTGCGGGAGCTGCCGCTGCGGGTGGTCCCGCTGGCGTGGCTTTCCTCCCGCCTGCGCGGGTCGCTGGGCGGGCGTGGCAGCCTGCACCTGATCGAGCGGAACGCCCGCGCCTACCGGCACCTGTGGCTGGTGCTCGTCTCGGGCGTGGCGGAGCCGCTGTTCTATCTGCTGGCGATCGGGGTCGGGCTCGGGCAGCTGGTCGGCACCGTGGCCGGGCCCGGCGGCGGCCGCGTCACCTATGCCGCGTTCGTGGGCCCGGCGCTGCTGGCCACCTCGTCGATGAACGGCGCGATCTACGACTCCACCTTCAACGTCTTTTTCCTGCTCAAGTACGCCAAGGTCTACGACGCCATGCTCGCCACCCCGATGCGGGCCACCGACGTCGCCCTCGGCCAGATCGGCTGGGCGCTGATCCGCGCAAGCCTGTACGCGTTCGCCTTCATGGTCGTCATGCTGGCGATGGGCCTGCTGGAGTCGGGGTGGGCGGTGCTGGCGCTGCCGGCCGCGGTCCTCACCGGGTTCGCGTTCGCCGCCGCTGGAATGGCCGCCACCACGTTCATGCGCAGCTGGCAGGACTTCGAATACGTGATGCTGGTGAGCCTGCCGCTGTTCCTGTTCTCGACGACGTTCTACCCGCTGAGCGTCTACCCGCGGGCGCTGCAGATCGTGGTCGAGTGCACGCCGCTCTACCAGGCGGTCACGCTGCTGCGCGGGCTCACCCTCGGTGTGGTCGGACCGGCGCTGTTGGTGCCCGTGGCCTACCTGGCGCTCATGGGCGTGGTGGGCCTGCTGATCGCGGGCCGCCGGGTGGGCCGCCTGCTGCTGACCTGACGCCGGGGCCCACAACCCGCGACGACCGCTGATACTCACCGGTAGGTAAAGTGCTGACGGACTCGCCTGGAGGCGCCATGGACTTCGCGTACGACGACCGCACGCAGGAATGGCGCGAGCGGCTGCTCGCCTTCATGGCCGAGCGCGTCATCCCGGCCGAACCGGTCTTCGCCGAGCAGGCCGCGGAGGCGTCGAGGTCCGGGTTCCCATGGCAGCGGCCGCCCGTCGTCGCCGAGCTCAAGGCCGAGGCGCGCCGCCGGGGGCTGTGGAACCTGTTCCTGGCCGGGCACCCGGAGGGTGCCGGGCTGACCAACCTCCAGTACGCGCCGCTGGCGGAGATCACCGGGCACAGCCCGGCGATCGCCCCGGAGGCGCTGAACTGCGCCGCCCCCGACACCGGCAACATGGAACTGCTGGCCGAGTTCGGCACCCCGGAGCAGCGCGAGCAGTGGCTGCGACCGCTGCTGGACGGCCAGATCCGCTCGGCGTTCTGCATGACCGAGCCGGACGTCGCCTCGTCCGACGCCACCAACATCGCGACCAGGGTCGAACGCGACGGCGACAAGTACGTGATCAACGGCCGGAAGTGGTGGTCGTCGGGAGCGATGGACCCGGCCTGCCAGATCCTCATCGTGATGGGCAAGACCGCGCCCGGCGCGGACCGGCACCGGCAGCAGTCGATGATTCTGGTGCCGCGCGACACCCCCGGGGTCACCGTCAGGCGCGGCATGAGCCTGTTCGGGTTCGACGACGCGCCGCACGGCGGCCACGCCGAGGTCGAGTTCACCGGCGTCACCGTCCCGGCCGCCAACCTGATCGGCGGCGAGGGGGGCGGGTTCGCGATCGCGCAGGCCCGGCTCGGTCCCGGCCGGATCCACCACTGCATGCGGCTCATCGGCGCGGCCGAGCGGGCCCTCCAGCTCATGTGTCGGCGGGTCACCAGCCGCACGGCGTTCGGCCGCCCGCTGGCCGAGCAGGGTGTGATCCAGGACTGGATCGCGGAGTCCCGGGTCAGGATCGAGTCATCCCGGCTGCTCGTGCTCAAGACCGCGTGGCTGATGGACACCGTCGGCAACAAGGGCGCGCACACCGAGATCCAGGCGATCAAGGTGGGGACCCCGGCGATGGCCGAGTGGGTGATCGACAAGGCGATTCAGGCGCACGGCGCCGCCGGGGTCAGCCAGGACCTCCCGCTGGCGCATCTGTGGGCGTCAGCCCGCTCGCTGCGGTTCGCCGACGGGCCCGATGAGGTGCACAAGCGCTCGCTGGCCCGCCGGGAACTGCGGCCTTATCTGGAGGGCGGCTAGATCTGGAGGGCGGCTAGGCGCGTGCCCGGCCGGTGACCGGCACCGGAGGAAAGGGAGAAGGAGAAACATGGCACAGGACGCACAACGGGTTGCCATCGTGACCGGCGCCGCCCGGGGCATCGGCGCCGCCACCGCCCGCAGGCTCGCCGCCGACGGGATGGCGGTCGCCGTGCTCGACCTGGACGCCCAGGCCTGCGCGGCGACAGTGGACGCGATCACCGCCGCCGGCGGCCGCGCCCTCGCCGTGGGCGCCGACGTCAGCCAGGCGGAGCAGGTCGAGGCCGCGGTCGGCAAGATCGCCGGCGAACTCGGCCCGCCGGCGGTCCTGGTCAACAACGCGGGCGTGATCCGCGACAACCTGCTGTTCAAGATGACCGAGGATGACTGGGACACGGTGCTCGGCGTACACCTGCGCGGCGCGTTCCTCATGAGCCGGGCGGCCCAGAAGCACATGGTCGACCAGCGCTTCGGGCGGATCGTCAACCTGTCCTCCAGCTCCGCGCTCGGGAACCGGGGCCAGGTCAACTACTCCGCCGCCAAGGCCGGTATGCAGGGGTTCACCAAGACCCTGGCGATCGAACTGGGCCAGTTCGGGATCACCGCCAACGCGGTGGCGCCCGGCTTCATCGTCAGCGACATGACGGCCGCGACCGCGGCCAGGATCGGCATGGACTTCGCGGAGTATCAGTCGGCGGCCGCGTCCCAGATCCCGGTCCGCCGGGTCGGCCAGGTCGATGACGTCGCGCACGTCATCTCGTTCCTGTGCAGCGACGGGGCGGGGTTCGTGTCCGGCCAGGTGATCTACGTGGCGGGCGGTCCGCTGTGCTGACCGGGCCAGGCCCCACGGGCCAAGCAGACCCGGCGGACCCGGGGGTCCCGGCGGGCGACGCGGACGGGCTGCGCCGGCGGGCGCGCGACTTCCTGGCCGGACACGACCCGGGCACGCTTCCCCGGCTCGACTTCCTGCGGGCGCGCTTCGACGCCGGGCTGGCGTGGGTGCACTACCCGCCCCGGCTCGGCGGCATGGGCCTGCCGCGCTCGCTCCAGTCGGTGGTCGACGCCGAGTTCGCCGCCGCCGGCGCGCCGGACAACGACCCGATCCGGAACGGGATCGGCCTGGGCATGGCGGCGCCCACGATCCTCGCGTTCGGCACCGACGAGCAGAAGCAGCGCTGGCTGCGCCCGCTGTGGACCGGCGAGGAGGTGTGGTGCCAGCTGTTCAGCGAGCCCGGCGCCGGGTCCGACCTGGCCGGCCTGGCCACCCGGGCTGTCCGGGACGACGCGGGCCGGGACTGGCGGGTGAGCGGGCAGAAGGTGTGGACGTCGCTGGCGCACCGGGCGCGCTGGGCCCTGCTGCTCGCTCGCACCGATCCGGACGTGCCCAAGCACGCCGGGCTCACCTACTTCGCCTGCGACATGACCGACCCGGGCGTCGAGGTGCGGCCGCTGCGGCAGATCACCGGCGAGGCCGAGTTCAACGAGGTGTTCCTGACCGATGTGGTGGTCCGGGACAGCGACCGGATCGGCGAGATCGGCGAGGGCTGGCGGGTCGCCCAGGGGACGCTGATGAACGAGCGCATCGCGATCGGCGGCGGGGCACTGCCGCGTGAGGGCGGCGTGGCCGGCATGGTCGCGGCCGCCTGGCGGGCACACCCCGAGCTGCGCACGCCGGGCCTGCACGACCGGCTGATCCGGCTGTGGGCCGACGCCGAGATCGCCCGGCTGGCCGCCGAGCGGCTGCGCCAGCAGCTCGCGGCCGGGCAGCCCGGTCCCGAGGGCTCGGCAGCGAAGATCGTCTTCGCCCGGCTGAACCAGGAGCTGTCCGCGCTCGAACTCGAGCTGTCCGGCGCCGACGGGCTGCGGTACGACGACTGGAGCCTGACCCGGCCGGAGACGGTCAGCTTCGTCAACCGCGGCCCCGGCTACCGGTACCTGCGCACCCGCGGGAACTCGATCGAGGGCGGCACCTCGGAGATCCTGCGGAACATCATTGCCGAGCGGGTGCTCGGCCTGCCCGCCGAACCCCGCACGGACACCCGCGTGCCCTGGAAGGACCTGCCCCGATGACAGCCACCGACGCCGGCCGGACCGCGGGGCGCATCCCGGACCTGCGCTACCAGGAGGCGGAAAACGATCTCCGGGCCGCGGTCCGCGATCTGCTCGACGACCGGTGCCCGTGGCCGTCGGTGCTGGCCAGGACCGAGACCGATCAGCCAAACGACCCTGCCGCCTGGCGCTCGCTCGCCACCGAACTCGGCTGTGCCGGGCTGCTCATACCCGAGAGCTACGGCGGGGCCGGGGCGACGTACCGGGAGGCGGCCGTCGTGGCCGAGGAAACCGGGCGCGCGGTTGCCCCCGTTCCGTACCTCGGCTCCGCGGTGGTGGCCACGGCCGCGCTGCTGGACAGCGGCGACGAGCTGCTGAAAGGGCTGGCCGAGGGCCAGGTGACCGCCACGCTGGCGGTGGGGTTCGGCCAGACGCCGCTCGGGGCCGGCGAGGGGCTTGCCACTGCGGTGAGGGTCGGCGGCCCGCGGCCGGGTGACCAGGCCGGCCGGGCGAGGCTGACCGGCACCGTGGCCGGCGTGGCGGACGCGCTGCTCGCGGACGTGCTGCTGGTGCCCGGCGACGGGGTGCCGTTCGGCCTGTACGCGGTCGATGCCAGCGCGCCAGGCGTGCGCAGGACGCCCGTGGTCTCGCTGGACGCCACCCGCCCCCTCTGCGACCTGGCCTTCGAGGCGGTGCCAGCGCGGGCCGTGGCCACCGGGGCGGCCGCCTCCCGGGCGGTGGCGTCGGCCCTGGCCGCGGGGGCGGCGATGCTCGCCTGCGAACAGCTCGGCACCGCGCAGCGCTGCCTCGACATGACCGTCGCGTACGTGAAGGAGCGGCGGCAGTTCGCCCGCCCGGTCGGCTCCTTCCAGGCACTCAAGCACCGGCTCGCCGACGTGTGGGTGCAGCTGACCCAGGCCCGGGCCGCCGCCAGGTACGCGGCCGCCTGCCTGGCCGACGGCAATCCGGACACGCCGGTCGCGATCGCCCTGGCCAAGGCCGCCTGCGGGGACGCCGCGGTGCACGCGGCGCAGGAGTGTGTGCAGCTTCACGGCGGCATCGGGTTCACCTGGGAGCATCCCGCGCACCTGCTGCTCAAGCGGGCCAAGAGCGGGTCGATGGCGTTCGGCACCCCGGACCGCCACCGGGCGGCCCTCGCCGCCCTGGTCAACCTCCCCCCTGCGGCGGAGGTTGATGACCATGATCCTGAAGACTTTTAAGCGCATGGCGCGGACAAGTCTTCACGATCTTCCTTAAGGAGAGCCGCGATGGAGTCGGTGGCCGGTGCGGGCGTGGTGGTGACCGGGGCGGGCAGCGGGATCGGTGCCGCGCTCGCCCGCCGGTTCGTCGCCGAGGGCGGCCGGGTGATCGTCAATGACATCGACGCCGCGGCGGCCGCCGCGGTGGCCACCGCCTGCGGGGCGACCGCCGTGCCCGGCGACGCCGCGACCGAGGACGGGGTGGCCGCGCTCGTCGGCGTGGCCCGGGACGTGCTGGGCGAGATCGACCTGTTCTGCGCGAACGCCGGCGTCGCCCGGCGGGGCGGCGAGCAGGCCAGCGAGGCGGACTGGGCCGCGTCGTGGCAGCTCAACGTGATGGCCCATGTGCGGGCCGCCCGGCTGCTGCTCCCGGCCTGGCTGGAACGCGGCAGCGGCCACCTGATCAGCACCGTCTCCGCGGCCGGGCTGCTCACGATGCTGGGCTCGGCGCCCTACTCGGTGACCAAGCACGCAGCACTCGGGTTCGCCGAGTGGCTGGCGGCCACCTACGCCCACCGCGGTATCACGGTGCAGGCGATCTGCCCGCAAGGGGTGAGGACCCCGATGATGACCGGGGCGTCGCCCGCCGAGAAGCTGATCCTCAGCGATTCAGCCATCACGCCGGAGGCGGTGGCGGACGCCGTGATCGCGGGGATCGCCGACGGGCGGTTCCTCATCCTGCCGCACCCGGAGGTGGCCCGGATGTACGAGGGGCGGGCGGGCGACCCGGACCGGTGGCTGAGCGGCATGAACAAGCTCCAGCGCAAGGTCGAGGCGGCTTCTTGAGCCCGGGCCTTCGTGGCGCACATCGGCCTGACCTGTGAAAAGAGTCGGGCATCGGGGTCCCGCGCAGGTCGCGGGCCTGGCATGCTGTCGGCATGGATCTCGCTGGCACGGGGATGCTGCACCACATCGAACTCTGGGTGCCCGATCTGACCAGGGCAGAGGCCAGCTGGGGATGGGTGCTCGAGCAACTGGGCTATCGCATCTACCAGGAATGGCCCGAGGGCAAGAGCTGGCGGGCGGGCGTCACCTACATCGTCATTGAGCAGTCACCGGACCGGGTCGCCGCCCGCCATGACCGCTGCCGGCCGGGACTGAACCACCTCGCCTTCCACGTCGCGTCCCGCGAGGAGCTGGACGAAGTTGTCCTGCACGCACCCGATCACGGCTGGCGGCTGCTCTACACGGACCGGCACCCGTTCGCGGGCGGAGACGACCACTACGCCGCCTACCTGGAGAACCGGGACGGCTACGAGGTCGAACTGGTCGCGCCCACGCCCAGGTGACCATGGGGGCATGACGCTCCTGGGTGAGGCGCCTACCGCGGTTCAGGGTCGCCGCGGTCAGCGACCGGGACGCACGGTGGCCCGCAGCCGCAGGTCGCGCGAGGACCTGCCCACCTCGATCGTGAACGCGCCCCGGCGGCGAGGGTCCGGGGATGAGGGATGGGCCGAAACACGCACGTAACCCTGGATGACCGGGACCCGGACCCGTTGTCGGCGGCGTAACAGCCGGGAAACGTGTCCGAAACCCGCCCGTGGGAAACATGAACCGTCCTTGACCGACCCTGCGGCCGGCTGGGCCCAGAGAGGCGGAGAGCAGTGGATCCCTACCCGAGTTGGCTGAGTGCCGGGGATACCTCCTGGCAGCTGACCGCCGCGACCCTCGTCGGGCTGATGAGCCTGCCCGGCCTGGCCGTCCTGTACGGCGGCCTGGTGCAGCGCAAGTGGGCCGTCAACACCATGATCATGGCGTTCAGCGGGTTCTGCCTGGTCCTCATCGTGTGGGTCTTGTGGGTCTTCAAGATGGGCTTCGGCCACGCGTGGATCGGGACGTTCCTCGGGCGTCCGGGCCCGGTGCTCGGCTCGTTCAACGAGCAGGGCCAGGCGCACATCCCGAATGTGAGCGGTGCCGGGCTGATGCCCAAATTCCGCTTTTCGCAGTCGGCCCTGGTCTATTTCCAGTTCGTGTTCGCCGCGATCACGCCGTTGTTGTTCCTCGGCAGCGTGATCGGCCGGATCAGCTTCAAGGTCTGGCTCATCTTCGTGCCGCTGTGGTCGACGTTCGCCTACGCGGTCAACGCGTTCCTCCTCTGGGGCGGCGGATGGTGGGCCGCGCACGGCGCGCTCGACTTCAGCGGCGGGTACGTGATCCACCTGGGGGCCGGCGTGTCGGGCTTCGTGGCGGCGGCCGTGATCGGCCCGCGGCTGAGGCGGGACCGGTCCCACGGCGTGCCCAACAACCTGCTGCTGGTCTCGGTGGGCGCGGGCATCCTGTGGCTGGGCTGGAACGGGTTCAACGGCGGTGACCCGTACTTCGCGGGGGCGGACGCCGCGGCGGCGGTGCTCAACACCAACCTGGCCGCGGCCGTGGCCATGCTCACGTGGATCGTGCTGGACATGCTCCTGACCAAGGAGAAGAAGCCGACCTTCCTCGGCGGCATCAACGGGATGATCGTCGGCCTGGTGGGGATCACCCCCGGGGCCGGCTACGTGAACGGCCTGGGCGCCATGGCGATCGGCCTGTTCGGGTCGGCCATCGTCTGGGTGGCCTGGAACTACCTGAGCAGGGTGAGGCCGTTCAGCAGGGTCGATGACGCGCTCGGCGTGGTCTACACGCACGGCATCGCCGGCCTGGCCGGTGGCCTGCTGGTCGGCCTGTTCGCCGACCCCCACATGATCGTCTACCTGGGGGTGGGCAAGAACCCGGACGTGACCACCGCCGGGCTGTTCTACGGCCACCCGAAGCAGCTGCTCATCCAGGCCGGCGCGGCGCTCACCGTCATCGTCTGGGATGGGCTGATCACCTTCCTCATCCTGCGCGGCCTCGGCCTGTTCATGAAGCTGCGAATGCCGGACGCGCAGCTGGAGACCGGCGACGTAGCGATCCACAACGAGGAGGTCTATCCCTCCGAGGCGCTGACCCGGGTCGGCTCGGGCGTCGCTGCCTCACCGTCGGCGGTCATGGTGGAAGACAAGCCCCGAAAGGTCGCGAACGACAGCCCTTGATCCGTTCCGGCCGTGATCACGGGGCGCCTCAGCCGGTGGCAGCGGTTCCGCGCGCGGCGATCTGGCGGTCAAGCCCAGACGGCCCGGTGACGACGATGGCCCTGGCCGTCGTGTCGCTGGTGACGGCGAAGCCGTGCACGCGGTCGCGGGGCACGAACACGAAGCTGCCCGCCGTGGCCGTCCAGCGGTCGTCGCCGCAGTACCCGGTGAGCTCGCCGTCGAGCAGGTAGAACATCTCGTCCTCACCGGCGTGCACGTGCGGATGGACCGACAGTCCGGGCGGGTAGGTGAACTCCATCACCCCCAGCTGGCCCAGCGTGTCGTCGCCGGACGCCTTGATCACGACGCTGGCGCCGTGGAAGTCAAGGGCACGGCCCTCGCCGGGCCCGAGCACAAATCCAGACATGGTCGCCCGCCGCTCCGCTCGGTGCTGGGACAGCCCCAGTCTCGTCTGCCCCGCCGGTGCTGGCCAGCAACGGCCGCACGGCACGTCAGCCGGTGGCTGTGGGAGCCTGCGTGGGCGAGCCGGGCAGGCGGGCCGCGATCCCGTCCAGGATGCAGCTGAGGCCGAACTCGAACCTGGCGTCCCTGGTGTCCGCGGCGTCCGGATCGATGCCCGCCTCGATCAGCGCGGTCATATGCGGATAGCGCCCCGTGGCGCGGATCCGGGCGAGGAACTCGTGCGTCATCTCCGTGCGTTCCTGATCGGTGACGCCCGCGAACCGCTGTTCCAGGTAGCGCTCCCCGTTGGCCTCCTGTATCTCGCGCAGCACGGTGCCGAGAGCGTAGGTGCCGACCGTGAACACGATGTTCATGGCGGTGGCCTTGTCGAGGCCGAGCCCGTCCAGCGAGCCGAGCGCACGCTCCAGGTTCTGCAGGCTTCTCGGGCCCGACGGGGGACGCCCCACCATGAAGTCCATCACCCAGCGGTGCTGGTGGAACACCGAGCGAGCGTTGCGCGCCAGCGTGCCCAGGTCCGCCCGCCAGCTGCCGGAGGGCTCCGGTGCCTGCTGCTCGCCCAGGACAGTGTCGATCACCAGGTCGAGCAGCTCTTCTTTCGACGCGATGTGCCAGTAGAGGGACATCGTCCCCGCGTTGACCTCGCGCGCGATCCGCCGCATGCTGATCGCGTCCGCACCCTCGGCGTCGGCCACCTTGATCGCCGCCTGGACGATCTCGTCGCGGGACAGCGCGGCGGCGCGCCGCGGAACGTGCCGGCTACCCCGTTTCATGTCCTGTTCCACGTGCCGCCGCAGGCGGGCGGCGTGGCGGTCTTCGGCCCGGAACGCCAGGAACGGCGCCCAGAGTTCCTCATCGTCTGCTGCCACCGTGACTCCTTCCTGGCCATGCCGGCCCTTCGGCGTCCCCGACACTGGCGAACCTATCGGAGCCTAGGGGACGGGTTTGCATCTCGTACATCGTACTGTTAGCGTACGCTGCACGAGATAGTACATCGTACGGCCTAGTACATCGTACGGCGATGAAGGAGGAATCGTATGAGGGACACCCCCGCCGTCGAGACGGAGCGGCTGACCAAGAGCTTCGGCCCGACCCGGGCACTGGCAGACCTGGACCTTGTCGTGCCACGGGGAGGCATCCTCGGTTTGCTCGGGCCGAACGGGGCCGGGAAGACCACCGCGGTCCGGGTGCTGGCAACCCTGCTGCGGCCGGATTCGGGGCATGCCCGGGTGCTCGGCGCCGACGTGGTACGCCAGGCCGGCGACGTACGCAGCCGCATCGGCCTGACCGGCCAGTACGCGGCGCTGGACGACTACCTGACCGGGCGCGCCAACCTGGTCATGATCGGCCAGCTGGCCAGGCTCACCCGGTCGCAGGCCCGGCGCCGCGCCGACGAGCTGCTTGACCGCTTCGACCTCGCCGGGGCGGCCGGGCGCGTGGTCAAGACGTATTCCGGCGGCATGCGCCGCCGCCTGGACCTGGCGGCTAGCCTGATCGGCCACCCGGAGGTGCTCTTCCTGGACGAGCCGACGACCGGGCTTGACCCGCGCAGCCGGGCGGTCATGTGGGAGATCATCCGGGAGCTGGCCGCCGAGGGCACGACGCTGCTGCTGACCACCCAGTACCTCGACGAGGCGGACCAGCTGGCCAGCCAGATCGCGGTCATCGACGCCGGCCGGGTGATCGCGGACGGGAGCCCCGACCAGCTCAAGGCGAAGGTCGGCGAGGATCTCATCGTGGTTCAGCTCGCACCGGGACCCGAGCTGGCCGCCGCGGTGACGGTGGTGGGAGGGCAGACGACCGGGCCCGTGGACGCTGATCCCGCTCGGCGGCTGATCACGGCGCGGATGCCGGCCCGCGAGGGCATCACGACCGACGTCGTCCGGGCCCTCGACATGGCCGGGATCCGGGTCTCGAGCGTGACCCTGCGCCGCCCGTCCCTGGACGACGTGTTCCTCATCCTCACCGGGCACCGGGCGGCGGCCCCGCGATCCGCGCCGGACGGCGGCGATGCCGGGCAGAAAGCAGAGACCGGACAGCAGGAAGGTGAAGCAGCATGACCAGCGCCACCATTTCGCAGGCTCCCCGCCGCACGGCTTCCCGGCTCGGCAACCTGCGCTGGCTCGTCAGCGACGTCGCGGTGCTGGCCAAGCGCAGCCTGGCCAGGATCGCTCGGGAGCCGGAGACGCTGATGGACGTCACGATCCAGCCGATCCTCTTCGTGCTGCTGTTCGCCTACGTGTTCGGCGGCGCCATCCCCCTGCCCGGCGGAGGCAACTATCACGAGTACCTGATCGGCGGGATGCTCGCGATGGGGCTGGCAGCGACCGCACCGGGCACGGCGGTCGCGCTGGTCACCGACATGAGCAGCGGACTCATCGACCGCTTCCGGTCGCTGCCCACATCGCGGGCCGCGGTGCTGGCCGGGCGCACGGTTTCCGACCTGGTGACCCAGGTGATCGGCACCGCCGTGGTCGCCGCTGTCGGGCTCGCCATCGGCTGGCGGATACATTCCTCGGTCGGCGCTGCCGTCACCGCGTTCGGCTTGGCGCTGCTGTTCGGCTACGCCTTCACCTGGCTCGGCGCCTTCCTGGGAATGATTCTGCGCAGCCCGGAAGCGGCCCAGCAGATGGGATTCGTGCTGTTCATGCCGCTTCTCTTCGTCTCGAACGCCTTCGTCCCCACCCAGTCGATGCCGGGCTGGCTGCAGGCGATCGCAAACTGGAACCCGATGAGCGCGCTGGCCGCCGCCAGCCGCCACCTGTTCGGCAACCCCAATCCCGCGGCATCGGTGCAGGCGTGGCCGATGCAGCATCCCGAACTGGCCGCGCTCGGGTGGTCTGCGGCTCTGCTGCTGGTCTTCGCCCCGCTGGCCGTGCACCTATACCGGCGCAAGGCACGCTGACCGGCCCGCGGCGCGACCTTCACGACCGCGCTGGTCCACGTGGCCGAGGTGCGCCTGGCAGGCCTTGCTGCGCCGTCTGCCCGTCCGGTCCGCCAGGGACCACCTCGACAGCCGGGGGACGGTGATGACGCTCGCGGCGAAGCCCGGCCGCTCACCATGGGCGAGCGGCGCTCCATCAGGCAATTGTCATGATGGGCCTGCGGGCTTTGCGGTCTCCGGTGCACGATGGACACGTTCCGCTAGAGTGTGTCGGCGTCGCGGGGCGCGCTTGTCCGCGCGGTACCAGGACGCAGCCCGGGCGTGCTCGCTGGTGCGGACCGGTATCTGGTGCGGAGGAGCAACCATGAGATCGCCAAGCGGGCTCCGCCTACACGCACGGCGTGTCCGTCGGTATGCGCAGTCCTTCCCCATCGTGACCGTTGCGGCGTGCGCGCTCCTCGTGATCGCCGTCGGCTGCTCCAAGGGCAACGGGGGAGTGGGGGTCAGCAGGAGCGCGATACCGTCGGCGCAGGCAGCGGCCGCCGGGATACCCCTCTACAGCGTCGAGGCGAGAAACTTCAGCTTTGACGCCGTGCCGTCGGTCGTGCCGGCGGGCCGGCCAATCCAGCTGTCGTTCACCAACAACGAGACGTCCGCGGTCACACATGAGCTGGTGGTGCTGAAGCTGCCCCGCGGAAAGACCCCCCAAGACGTTGTCAACGACGCCAAGAGCAAGGGCGTCAAGGCCAAGCGCGACTGGACCGACGTCGGCGACACCGGCGGCCCGGTAGAGGTCGGCTCCAACGCTGTGGTCACCCTGAATCTGCGGCCCGGGCACTACCTGGCGACCTGCTGGCAGACCAGCAAGGTCGGCGGTGGCACCGGGCCGCCGCACGTCGCGCTCGGCATGATCGCGCCGTTCACCGCGGTCCCCTCCGCAGGCGCCCCGCAGGCCGGGTCGGCAGGCCCGGTCCCGATGTACAGCGTCTCGGTCAAGAACTTCACCTTCCAGGGCATGCCGGCCTCCGTGCAGGCGAACCGGCCGTTCGAGGTGACGTTCATCAACGACGAGGCGTTCCCGATCATCCACGAGTTCGTGGTGCTGAAGCTGCCTCCCAACAAGACCGCCCTGGACGTGGTCGAGGACGCCAAGAAGAACGGCCCCAAGGCCGAGGACGACTGGGTCCACGTCGCAGACAGTGGCGCGCCGCTGCCCATCGGCGCCAGCGCCGTGGTCCGGATGGACCTGCGGCCAGGGAACTACGTGGCGACCTGCTGGCAGACCGGCAAGGTCGGCGGCGGCACCGGCCCGCCGCACGTCGTCATCGGCATGATCTCGTCCTTCACCGCCACCGTGAACGGGTCGTGAGACCGCACGCGACGGCGCCAAGATCCTTTGACAGGAACCGCTTGCCCTGCTGATGATTTTCGCCTCGCTGGTTTCACCTGAACCGGCGCAGGTCGGCGGGCTGACCGCTCGCCAGAGCGCGGTCAGCATGATCAGCGGGCTGACCGCTCGCCTGAGTGCGGTCAGCATGATCGCCGGACTCAGTGGCCGCGGAACGCCTCTTCCAGCCACCACGAACCGCTGCCCGAGGTGATCTTCGCGTCGATGACCAGGGGACGGTCGCGCGGCCCCGCCAGCCACTCCCGCACCGGAGCCAGGTCCTGCGGGCAGCGCACCGTCACCCCCGCGCAGCCGAAGCCGCGGCCGATGGCGGCGATGTCGGTGGGCGGGAACCGGACCGTGTCCAGCGGGTGCCGGTCCGGCCCGAAATGGTGCACCTCCGCCCCGTACGCAGCGTCGTCGTAGATCACGATGACCATCGGCAGCCGCAGCCGGACCGCGGTCTCCAGCTCGCTAATCCCCATCAGCGCCCCGCCGTCGCCCAGGGCAGCGACGGGGAGCCGACCGGGCTGGGCGAGTGCGGCGCCGATCGCCGAGGCCAGGCCGAGCCCGATCGACTGGTACGCCTGCGTGAAGCAGAACGCGCTGGCGTCCGGCACCGACAGAAACATGCTCGGGTAGCCCATGAAGTTGCCTGAGTCGACCGAGACCATCCGCTGCGCGGGAAGCAGGTCGTCGAGGGCGATCGTGAGCGTGCGCGGATCGATCCTTGCCTCGCCGTCCTCGGGCGGGCCAACCCGATCCTCGCCCGGCGCATCACGGACGGCCGCGGACGCATCAGGCTCGGCAGCCGGGTCATCCCGCTCGGCAGCCGGCGTATCACGGTCGGCTCGCGGGCCGTTCCCGTCGGCTACCGGGCCGTTCCCGTCCGCTCCCGGGCCGCCCGCGCCAGCCCGGGCGATTCCATCGTCGGTGTACGGGACATCGCGCCAGCGCCCCTCGCGTCCGATGCGCGCCCGCAGCTCGGGTGAGCGGTACCCGCCGAGCGTGCGGCCGCCCAGCTCCGCCAGCACGGCCCGGCACGTCTGCCCGGCGTCGCCCAGCACCGCCAGGTCGACCGGCCGGTGCGCGCCGATCGCGGACACCTCGTCGTCCACCTGCGCGACCGTGGCGCCCGGCCCGATGAGCCGGCCGTGCCGCATCGTCCACATGTTGAGCGAGCAGCCCCAGCCGACGATCAGGTCGGCTGCGGCGATCAGTTCGGCCGCGAGCGGCGTGGCGAAGCCTCCGCTGACGTCGAGGTCCCACGGGTTTCCACCGAACAGGCCCTTGGCCGCGGCCGAGGTCGCGAGCAGCGCCCCGCACGCCTCGGCGAGCCGCTCCAGGTCGGCCCCGGCGCCCGCCACCCGCGCGCCCCGCCCGGCGACGAACACCGGCCGCTGCGCGCGGGCCAGCGCACGGGCCAGCTCGGCCACCGATTCCCCGGCGGGCCGGCCGGGCACCACCGGCGGTGACGGCGGGATCACCGGCGTATCGCACTGTGCCGCCTGGACGTCGAGGGGCATCGCGAGCACCACCGTCCGGCGCTGTACCTGGGCGGTCCGGTAGGCGCGGACCAGGTCGGCGGCGGCCGAGCCGGGCGAGTGCAGCCGGTCGGCCTCCGCCCCGACCGAGGCGGCGAGCCCGGCCACGTCGATCCGGAAGTTGGACCTCACCGCCGCTCCGGCCACGTCGGCGGCGAGCACGAGCAACGGGGTGCGGCTCTTGGCCGCCTCGGTGATGCCGGTCATCGCGTTGGTCAGCCCGGGCCCCTGATGGACCGAAAGCAGGCCGACCTTCCCGGTCGCCCGCGCCCAGCCGTCAGCCATGCATGCGGCGCCGCACTCGTGACGGGCGGCGACGAAGCGGGCGCCGTGGGCGATCAGGGCGTTGGTCACGTGGAAGTTGCCGCTGCCCACCACGCCGAACACCATCTCGGCGCCGAGGCCGGTGAGCACCGCCCCGGCGGCCTCGCTAACCAGCATCAGGACAGCCGCTCAGGCCCGTTCCACCAGGGCAAGCGCCCGGCACGGGCTGCCCGAGCCGCCGGCGATCGGCAGCGGGGACACGATGACCACCGCGCCCTGCGGCGGCAGCAGCGCCAGGTTCTGCAGCTGGGTGAGCCCGTACTTGTCTGCCCCCAGCATCGCCGAGTGGCAGGGGAACGGCGGATCGAACGAATGCGCCGCCCCGGCGTCGGTGCCGACGGTCTCCACGCCGAACCCGATCACCGGCGCCTGCTCGGCGATCCAGCGGGCACACTCGACCGAAACGCCCGGCGTGTGCGGGCCGGTCTCGTTCGCGTTGAGGAAGGTGTCCTGGTCGTGCGAGCGAGCATCCCAGCCGGTCCGGTACAGCAGCCAGCCTTCCTCCGGCAGCGCGCCGTGCTGGCTTTCCCACTCCTTGATGTGGTCCACCTCCAGCAGGAAGTCGGCGTCGGCGGCGGCCTGCGCGCTGAAGTCGAGTACCGCGGCCGGTCCGATCAGCCTGGTCAGCGGCACCTGCGACACGTCCTGGCCGTCGCGGCCGGTCACCCAGTGCACCGGCGCGTCGAAGTGGGTGCCGGTGTGCTCGCCGGTGGTGATGTCGTTCCAGTACCAGGCCGGGCCGCGCTCGTCATACCGGCTGATCTCGTGCAGGGCGAACGGAACCGTGTTGCCGAACGGCTCCGGCAGCTTGAGGATCGGCGTCGACGACGAGAGCGGTGCGGTGAGATCGATGACGTCGACCGTGGCGCTGCGGATCGCCTCGGCGAGATCTGTGAGCACGGACATGAGGGCTCCTGTCCCGGTCTCCGGCCAGCAGGCCGGGCGTGGCTGGGGAGTGCGCTGCCCTGCTGTTCTATCACCGGGGCGCCGAACGTGTAAGCCGTGTTCGATGGCTTCGCCACGGTCACGACGGCCTTGGATCACGGCGCGCCCTCGATCACATGTTGGCGACGGCGGGGATCACCTCGCTGCCGATGATCTCCAGCGGGGTGACCCGCCAGGCGTCGGCCACCCAGCCGATCGCGGCCTCGAAGCCCATCTCGGCGAGCTTGCCCAGCCGGTCCACGACCTGACCCACGTTCTCGCCCTTGTCCCCGACGTCGAAGATGAAGTAGCAGGTCTTGATGATGTCGTCGTAGTCGCGGCCCTCCGCGTCGCAGTGGGCGCGCAGGACGTCAAGCTTGCGAGGGAGCTCCGGGCTGGGAAACAGGTTGCACGCCTGCGCGTAGCGGGCCACGAGCCGCAGCGTCTTGCGCTCTCCCGACCCGCCGATGAGGATCGGCGGATGCGGGTCGGACAGGGCCTGTGGCGAGTTGAGGGGCCGCTCTAGCTGGTAGTGCCTGCCCTCATATGGGCTGTCGTCGCCGCTCCACATCCGCAGGCAGATCTGGAGTGTTTCCTCCAGCCGCTCGAACCGCTCGGCGACGGGCGGGAAGGGAATGCCGAGCCCGCGGGATTCCTCCGAGTTCCAGGCCGCTCCGATGCCGAGCCAGGACCGGCCGCCCGACAGCACGTCGAGCGTGGTCACGATCTTGGCGAGGATGCCGGGCTGGCGGTAGACGGCGGCGGTCACCAGGGTCAGCAGCTTGGCCCGCGATGTGCAGGCGGCCAGGTAGCCCAGCGTGGTGTAGGCCTCGAGCATCTCCCGCTCCGGCGGGCCGATCGCCCCGATCTGGAAGAAATGGTCCATGACGGCGACGAACTCGAATCCGGCTTCGTCAGCCGTGCGGGCCACCGTCGCGAGGTCCGCGCCAAGCCGGGCGGGGCCGCCCGGGCTGGTGAAGTCAGGGATCTGCAGGCCGATCTTCACATGACACCTCCAAGGGGAGGCTCTCACACCCATCCACCTAATGGGAGCCCGGCTCCGCTTGTGGAGCGGATCCGTGCGGCGGACCCGTACGGCGGCGACGAGCGCCGGGATGCCGGGTCGGCCGGCCGGCCTCCGGAGTCAAGCACAATGGGTAGATGAGCGGACCTGTGCTGAAGGCGCGGACGCTGGTCACCAACGACGGTGTGCCGATCGACGCCGCGCATCTGCCCGGCGACGGCGAGCTGGCGATCGTCATGGCGCACGGCTTCACGTTGTCGTGGTCGCGGCCGTACGTCTGGCGGGTGGCCAGATGGCTGAACCAGCACGGCGGCGTGGTCACGTTCGACTTCCGCGGGCACGGGCGGTCCGGCGGGCTTGCCACCATGGGCGACCGGGAGATCCGCGACCTCGACGTGGCGGTGGGCTACGCGCGGGAGCTTGGCTACCGGCGGGTCGCCGCGGTCGGCTTTTCGATGGGCGCCTCGATCGTCGTGCGGTACGCGGGCCTGGTCGGCGGCCTTGACGCAGCCGTCTCGGTGAGCGGGCCGGGACGCTGGTACTACCGGGGCACCAAGCCGATGCGCCGGGTCCACTGGGCCGTGGAGCGCCGGGCGGGCCGGCTGATCACCCGGACCTGGCTGAAGACCCGGGTGAGCCCGGTGCGGTGGGATCCCGTGCCCGTTCCCCCCGCCGAGGCCGCGGCCCGGATAGCGCCGACGCCGTTCCTGGTCGTGCACGGGGGACAGGACCTGTACTTTCCGGTCGACCACGCACAGCAGCTGTACGCGGCCGCCCGCGAGCCCAAGGAGCTGTGGATCATCCCCGAGTTCGGCCACGCCGAATCCGGCGTGAACGACGCCCTGGTCGACCGGATCGGCCGCTGGGTCCAGCGGGTCGTGGCGTCGGCGGAGCCGCCGGCGCCGGGCGCCGCGGCCGTGGACGGCGCGCCCGGAGGCCGGGTGCCGGTGTGTGACGCGTCGGCCGAGCCCAGGGAGTAGGACTCGTCCGCGGATCTTCGCGGCCAGGACGCGCTGGCCGGTGAGGTCTCGCTGCGCCGCCGCACGAGTCCGGCAACGATGGCGGCGGTCGCCCGTCGGCCTAGCCAGCGAAGACCCCGGCCGGGAATCCGGCCGTGCCCGGCCGCGTGCGCAGCAGGTGGCCCGCCAGCGGTTCGGCGGCCCGCTGCCGGTCGTCCATGCCCTGCCGGGCGGTGGTCAGGTACAGGTCCCCGAGGCCGGGCCCCCCGAAGGCCGGACAGGTCGGCCGGGATACCGGCACCGGGAGGCTTGCCAACAGCCCGCCCGGATGGGGCATAACGCCGCACCTCGCCGCCACCCCACATGGCGGTCGTTGAAGCGGACGTCGTCGGGCATGCCCGGCGGGCGCCACGGGCCGGACTCGGCGGCGCCGTCCGGGCCGACCAGGCGGAAACCATCGGCCGCGGCGAGCACATACCCGCCCGCCGAGCGGTGGGCGGCCGCGCCGATCGCCGTGGGCCGCCCTCCCGCTGACAGTTCGAGCACGACCTGGTCGCCGTCGCCGGGTGTGTACCGGTGCAGCCGGCCGGCGTTGATGTCCACCCAGGTCAGGGACGACCGGCCGGGGTCCCAGACCGGCCGTTCGCCGAGTTCGGCGCCGGCCGCCATCGCCACTTCCCACGGTGGCGGCTCGGCCGGCTCCCAGGGTGGTGCGTGCGCGCGGCCCGCGCCCGGCTCGCCGGCCTGATCGCTCATGTCCGCTCCCCACGGTCATCGTCACCTGCTTCTGTATCCCTACCGCTGAGATCCTTCACCAGATGCCGCCGGCAGGCGAGGCAGACGGCGATGGCGATAGCGCCGGCTAAGCGAACGAGGGCGCGGCCCGGCCCGTCGCCGGGGGCCGGCGGCGGCCACGGGATCTCGTTGAGAATGCCTATGGCTCGGGGACACCCAGGCCCGGCGCCCCGGGCTGCGACTGGCCGAGGCCCAGCCCGCTGCGCTCCACCCACTCAAGCGCCACCCGGGCGCGGTGGACCTTCTCGCGTCCGATCGCGGCCGCCTCGTCCGCCAGGTGCAGGCCGCTGGGGTAGAGCGGCCGGGAGTTCCGCAGCCCGAACTTGACGTACATGGGCGAGGCCACCGTCACCAGGTCGGCCGTTTCTTGGCCGCGTACCGCTCCGCCCATGCCGGCCGGCGCCTCGACGTAAAGGTCGAGCGGGAGCGAGGTCGCCGAGCGCATCTCCGCAAGCTGGCCGAGGGTGACGTCGGCGGGCACGTTGATGGTGGAGGCGCCGAGCCGGTCCAGCTGGGCGACCGTCAGCGGGTTGGCGGGCGCCAGCATGGCCGAGACCTTCCACACCACCGACGCCGGGATCTGCCCGGCGGCCTGCATGCCGGCCAGCAGTTCCAGCAGCCCGGCGTCGGCGACCAGGAAGCCCCTGATCCCCTGATCGACCGCGCGCAGGACGTCGTCGACCGCGTACCGGAGCTGCCGCACCCCGCGGATGAGCCCGGCCCTGGACGGCCCCTCGCCGGACTGCGCCAGGCTGCCGACGTCCCACTCCTCGCGTGGCCCGGTGAACAGCGATACCTCGATGCCGTTGTCGGCCCCGATCCGGGCCATCTCCGCCAGCTCGGCCGTGGACAGCAGCATGGCGCCGCTGCCCTGGGACGCCCGGTTCACGACGACGCCCTCAGCCTCGGCCTGCCCGACGACCGCCCGGAGCACGGCCGGTCCCTCGACGCTGGGGACCTCGATTCGGTAGTGGGCCCCGTCGGGGAACCTGTGCTCGCTGGGGGCCGGCACCGGCTCGGCGGAGATGCCCCGCCGGGCGAGGATCTCCGCGCCGGTCAGCGGGCGGTCATCCAGCGCGGCGGCATCATCGGGGCCCGTGGCAGCGCTCATCGTTCCACCTCCAGCGCGGCCGGGCACGGCTGGCACCGGCCCGGCCGGACCTTACGCAGCGTCGGCCGGCGGGTCAGGGTGGTCCCGGCGGCGTTTCGCACGGCCAGCGCCCTCGGGAAGGGCGTTCTGTTCTTCCGAACCACGTTTTGTGATATAGAATCACCAGCAGACATGGAAGCATTTGCGTTTTCGGCGTGTCAATGGCTTCCGGTGATGCTGTCCTGCCTGGGCGAATGGTGAGCGGAAGGTGACCGGGTGGTGACGGAAGATCTCCAGATCGCTGGCCCCTACACGGTGCAGAGTGTGGTGCGGGCGCTGCGGCTGGTCGAGATCGTGGCGGGCGGCCCGCCCGACGGACTCTCACTCAGCGAGATGTCGCGGTCGCTGGGGACTTCCAAGAGCAGCACCCTGGCCCTGGCCCGCACGCTGGTCGCGTCCGGTTACCTGCGTGACGCGCACCCCGGGCCGGGCTACACGCTCGGCACGGCATTGCTCAGGCTCGGCGACATCGTCGTCCGGCAGCTTCCGCTCGATAAGCTGTGCCGCCCGCTGATCGAGGACCTGTCGCGGGCAACCAAGATGACCGCGCGGGCGGCGGTCAACGACGAGGGGTACGCGGTGTTCGTCACCCGGGTGGACGGTCCCGGTGGCGTCCGCTTCTATACGCCGCTCGGCCGGCGCGAGCTCCCCAACGCGTGCGCGGCGGGCAAGGCCATCCTCTCCACCATGGATGAGGACGTGATCCGGCGCCTGTGTGCCGAGGCCGGGCTGGCCCCCCGTACCGCGCACACCATCACCGACGTCGATGCGATGCTGGAGAACCTGGCCGTTGCCGGGCGGCTCGGCTTCGCCGTCGATGACGAGGAGGCTTCGGAGGGTGTCATCTGCGTGGGCGCGGCGTTCTTCGGCCACGACGGAGCCTGCGCCGGCGCGGTCAGCGTGACCGGCATCAAGGGTGATCTGCCCGCCGGGCGCATCGACGAGCTCGGGCGCACCGTACGCGCCTGCGCCGACAACGTCTCCGCGATCCTGCGCGGCGGCCCGTTCGCGAGCCCCGCCCTGGCGGCGGCGGACTGAGCCACCGGCGTGGGCGGCGCGGCTACCAGCTGGTCGGGAGCGGCATGCCCTCGCTGTAGCCGGCCGCGCTCTGCACCCCGACCAGCGCCCGTTCATGGAGCTCGGCCAGGGTGCCGGCCCCGGCGTAGGCGCAGGCACTGCGCAGCCCGGCGGTGACCTGGTCGATCAGGTCCTCCACCCCCGGGCGCTGGGAGTCGAGGTACATCCGCGCGGTCGAGATGCCCTCTTCGAACAGTTCCTTGCGGGCCCGGTCGAACGGCGAATCGGCCACCGCGCGCAGCCTGACCGCCCGGGCCGAGGCCATGCCGAAGCTCTCCTTGTAGAGCCGGCCGTCGGCGTCGCGGAACACATCGCCGGGCGACTCGTAGGTGCCCGCGAACCATGATCCGATCATGACGTTGGACGCTCCCGCCGCCAGCGCCAGCGCGACGTCCCTGGGGTGCCGTACCCCGCCGTCGGCCCAGACGTGGGCCCCCAGCCGGCGCGCCTCCTCCGCGCACTCAAACACCGCGCTGAACTGCGGCCGCCCGACCCCGGTCATCATGCGAGTCGTGCACATCGCACCGGGCCCGACTCCCACTTTCACGATGTCGGCGCCGGCGCCCACCAGGTCCCGCACGCCGTCGGCGGTGACGACGTTGCCGGCCACGACCGGCACCGGCGGGCCGATGTCGCGCACCGCGGCGAGCGCGCTGAGCATCTTGTCCTGGTGACCGTGCGCGGTGTCCACCACCAGAATGTCGATGCCCGCGGCGAGCAACTGCTTCGCCTTGCCGGCGACGTCGCCGTTGATGCCGACCGCCGCGCCGATCCGCAGCCTTCCCTCGTGGTCGGTGGCTGGCCGGTAGAGCGTGGCGCGCAGCGCGCCGGTCCGGGTCAAGATACCGACCAGCGAGCCGGTTTCGTCGATCACCGGGGCTAGCCGGTGCCTGCCGTCATGGAGCAGGCCGAACGCATGCTGCGGGTCGGTCCCGGCCGGCAGCGTGAGCAGGTCGGTGGACATGACGTGGCGGAGCTGGGTGAACCTGTCCACGCCCTGGCAGTCGGCCTCGGTGACGACGCCAACCGGGCGGCCGCCCTCGACCACCACGACCGCGCCGTGCGACCGCTTGGGGAGCAGGCCGAGCGCTTCGCCGGTGGTGTCGCCCGGGCCCAGCGTGATCGCGGTGTCGTGGACGAGGTCGCGGCTCTTGACCCACGACACCACCTCGGCGACGACGTCGAGCGGGATGTCCTGCGGCAGGATCGCCATGCCGCCGCGCCGGGCGACCGTCTCCGCCATCCGGCGGCCCGATACCGCCGTCATGTTCGCCACCACCACCGGGATGGTGGTACCGCTCCCGTCGCCGGTCGCCAGGCTCACATCCAGCCGGGATTCCACCGATGACAGGCACGGAACGAGGAACACGTCGCTGTAGGTCAGGTCGTGCGGCACGGCCTGGCGGGAAAGGAATCGCACGTCTCGATTCTGCCCGACGTGGTGAGCGACCCGTCCCGGCCGGAGCCGGCCGGGCACGGGGGATGGCCGGATCTACGGGGAGTGGAAGGCCGCGAACATGATCGCGGTCAGCCTGTCCACCATCTCCTCCCTTGGAAGCCTGACCTCCACGCTGAGCAGGTAGTTCACCCGCTCCAGCATCAGCAGGCAGGCGACCGCGGTGAGTTCCGCATGCCCGGCCGGTGCGGCCGCCTGGCCGTCGGCCGGCGCCGGCTCCTCACCGGCCGCCCCGTGGCCACCCGCCCGCTCGGGGGCGTCCCCGGCCGGGGCCTGCCAGTGAGACGAGGCGGCGGTCATGCCCTGGGTGATGGCCTCGGCGAGCCGGAACAGCAACTGCAAACCGTCGCCCCAGACCTCCTCGCCAACCAGGTCGGCCTGGCTGAGGATCCTGATCACCGCGGCATGCGCGGCGTAGGTCTCGCAAAACGTATGGACCCACTGGCGCAGTGCCGCGCGCCCGGCGTCGTTCCGGGTGACCACGGGGAACGCGTCGGTGATCACGCCCATGTCGTGCAGGGCGTCCTGCAGCAGCGCCTTGAAGAAGTCGTCCTTGTTCGCGAAGTACAGGTAGAACGTGCCGTGCGAGGTCCGGGCCCGGCGAACGATGTCGTCCACGCGGACGGCCTGGAACCCGCGCTCATCGAACTCCGCCAGGCCGGCCTCCAGCAGCCTGCGTACGGTCTGCCGGCCCTGCGCGCGCAGCTCACGGTCCTGGGCCGGCCTGCCACCGCCGAGCGACGGACGTTTCGGCCTGCCCGGGCCGGCCCGGCCCCGGGCGGCGGGCGCTGCTTGCCTGGCGGCTGGCTCCTCCTCCGCCCGCCCCGGCGTGGCGCCGCGGAAAGCTTCCCGACTCATGAGCGCAGACTAGCCTGGCCGGCGCCGGGCAGGCCGGGTTTACCCGCCCCGGCGGCCGGGTGTTGCCCGCGGGCCGCTGGCTGGCTGAGGCCGGGTGCGGCCGGCCCGGCCGTTCCTGTTCGCTGCATGCCTTACCTCTTCTCCGCCGCCAGCCATGCCCCGGCACCGGGCGGTCAGGCACGGTCCGTGCCGGCGCCGTGGCGGGTACCTCAGCACGGCCGCCAACCGCTGCGGGCCAGTACCGCTCCGCGCCGCGGACATCTGCCCGGCTGTACCGGGGGTATGCCGGGACCTTACTCCAAGGCCTCTCCGGCCCCGGCCGGCCCCGTCTCCTGGGGTACCCGACCGGGCCCGGCCGGCCCGCGGGGACGCCGGAGCCGGCCCAGCCCGGCAAGCCCGGCCAGCACGGCAGCGCACCCGCAGGCCGCCGCGAACAGATATCCCGAGCGCGCGCCGTGCGCGTCGATCAGGCGACCCGCCAGGGGAGAGCCGGCCGCCACCCCCACCGAGATCGCCGACGAGAGCCAGGTCATTCCCTCCGTCCGCCGCTCCGCCGGCGCCTGCCGCTCGATGAGGCCATAGCCCGCGATCAGGGTGGGCGAGATGCACAGCCCCGCGACGACGATGACCACGAACAGGGCCAGGAACCCCGGCAGAAGCCAGAACGTCGCCACTCCGACCACGACGCAGCTCAGGCTGATCGCGAACCGCCGCTCCAGCGGCGTCCGCCAGTGCCGGGTCCCGTACCACAGGCCGCCCACGGCGCTGCCGAATGCGTAGGCGCCGAGCACAAGCCCGGCTATCGAGATGTGCCCGTGCTCGGCCGAGAACGCAACCGTGCTCAGGTCGATGGTGGCGAACATCGCACCAAGGAACAGGTACACCGGGACCAGCGTCACCAGTCCGGGCACGGCGGCCCAGATGCGCGAACGGCGCGGCGTGGACGCCTGCGGGACCCGTCCATGCCCGGCGGGCAGTGGTTCCGGCGCGCGGCGCAATGGCCGGCGGCGCGGTGCCCGGCCGGCCGGCGGGGGATCGGCGTGCACCGGTGGCTCGGTGCGCCGTTGCGCGGCGAACAGCAGCGTCCCCGTCACGCACATCGCCATCGCGGCGCCCACGCCGGCGGCCGGGTATACGGCGGTGGCGAGCAGCGTCACCAACGCGGGACCCACCACGAAGATGATCTCGTCGGCGACCGACTCTAGCGAGAACGCGGTGTGCAGGCGCCCGGTCCCCGCCAGCAGCACGCTCCATCGCGCCCGGACCATCGACCCCACCGACGGCAGGGTGCAGCCCGCGAGCGCGCCGAACACGGCGGTCGCCGCGAGCGGTGCCCGGATTTCGGCCAGCGTCACGAAGGCCACGGTCGCGGCCGCGGACACGGTCACCTGTGGTCGCAGCACTCTCCGCTGGCCGAACCGGTCGGTGAGCCTGGCGAACTGCGGGGCACCCACCGCGTAGCCGACCATGCCGGCCGCTGCCACCAGCCCCGCCAGGCCGTAGCGGCCGGTGACGGCGGCGATCAGCAAGACCGTGCCCAGGCTGAACATCGACATCGGCATCCGTGCCAGGAAGCCCGATGCGGAAAAGGCAAGGGCTCCGGGAAGCCGCAGGATTTCCAGGTACGGGTTGGCGGGCGACTTGCCGGCGGGTTCGCGCGGCGCGGTGCCGTCGGGTTCGCGGGCGGCGGTGCCGGCGGGTTGGCGCGGCGCGGTGCCGGCGGGCGGGGTCGCTGGCCCGCGGTGGCCGCCCGTTTCGTTCCGGCCGGGCCGCCGCGTCCGAGCGCGCATGGTTTCTTGCCTCCCGTTCGACGGTATCTGGTCGTGCTCGCTGGCTCCCGCTCGTTTGCGGGGCGCCCCTTCAGTCGGGCCGGCTCTGCGGTTATGGTTGATCGCGATGAGCAGCCTCCGGCGGCGCTGGGCGCCGCGCCCGGCCGCCGTCGCCCTCCGCGCGCGGCGCGGTGCGGCGGCCTTCGGGACCATGGCCGTCGTCCTGGCCATCGCGCCGCTCACACCGGGGACCAACCAGCCCGGTTCCGGGCCTGTGCTGCGGGGGAGCACGGTACCTACCCTCATGGTGCCAGCCGGCGCGGGGTCGGCTGGCAAGGGGGCGGCCCGCAAGGCCTCGGGGTTCCGGCAGATAGTCCTGCCTGACCTCGCCGTGATCGAGCCACACGGTCTCAGCGCCGCCCGTGTCGCCGCGCTGAGAAAGGTTCGCGGAGCGAGCGACGTGCTCGCGGTGGACGGCGCCGCCATCAGCTTCCGCGGCCGGCAGGTCAACGTGATCGGGGTGAACGCCGGACGGTTCCGGTCGTGGACCCCGCTGGCCACGGCATCCAACCAGCGGCTGTGGGCGGCGCTCGCCGCCGGGGACTTCGTTTCCTCCGGCAAGGCGCGCCATGTGCTGCGGTTGCACCGCGGGACCCGCTACGAGCTGGCGGGCGCCTCTCCCCTCACCCTGCCGTACGGCGGCGCTTCCGCGCTCGGCATCGCCGGTGTAGATCTGGTGGTCAGCAACAGGGCCTCCGCCACGCTCGGGCTGATCCACAACGTGGCGGCCCTGATCAACGCGCCCGGTGTCGCGATGCCTGCCCTCAAGCGCGAGGTCAGGGCCATCGTCGGGCGCGGCGGGAAGGTCATCAGCCTGCGCCAGCCGCGGCTTCCTGTGGAAGCCGCGACCTCCGGCCACAAGCCCGGCACCTACCTCGAGCTGTTCCGCGAGTCGGCGGCCCTCTACTGCCCCGGCATGTCCTGGACGGTGCTCGCCGCCATCGGCCAGATCGAGAGCGGGTTCGGGGCGAACACCGGCCCCTCCAGCGCGGGCGCGCTCGGCCCGATGCAGTTCCTGCCGTCGACCTGGCGGGAGTGGGGGATCAGCGCGTTCGGTGAGCCCGGCCCGCCGAACGTCATGGATCCGTATGACGCGGTTCCGTCGGCGGCCCGGTACCTGTGCGCGGCCGGGGCCGGCACGCAGGCGGGGCTCTCGCGAGCCATCTTCGCCTACAACCACGCCAACTGGTACGTCGCCGAGGTCCTCGCGCTCGCCCGGCAGTACGCACGGCTCTACGGCTGACCGTTTGACCCGGCGGCACGCGCAGGTCTGCGGCTGGCCGTTCTCCCCGGCAGTTGGCGCGGGTGTGCCGTTCACCGTTCGCCCCGGGCTCCTGCGCCGGAGTCTGCTGGTTTGATGGTCGCATGGCGCACTACGACGCGTTCGTGCTGGTTTCCTTCGGCGGTCCCGAGGCACCAGCGGACGTCATGCCGTTCCTGGAGAACGTGACGCGTGGCCGCGGGGTGCCCCGTGAGCGGCTGGCCGAGGTGGCCCACCACTACGACCGGTTCGGCGGCGTCAGCCCGATCAACCAGCAATGCCGGGACCTGGTCGCGGCCATCGAGAAGAACTTCGCCGGCAGCGGGCTCGACCTGCCCGTGTACTGGGGCAACCGGAACTGGCGCCCTTACCTGGCCGAGACGGTGGGCACGATGGCCGCGAACGGGGTGCGCCGCGCGATCGCGTTCGTGACGTCGGCCTACGGGTCCTACTCGAGTTGCCGGCAGTACCTCGACGACATCGAGACCGCACGGCGGCGGGTGGGCCCGGGCGCCCCTCGGATCGACAAGATCCGGCACTTCTTCAACCACCCGGGTTTCATCGGCCCGTTCGCCGAGTCCACCCTGGCCGCCATCCAGTCGCTGCCCGCCGGCGCCCGGCCCGGTGCCCCGCTGGTGTTCACCGCGCACAGCGTGCCGGAGTCGATGGCGGCGGCCAGCGGGCCAGCCGGCGATCTGTACCCGGCACAGCTGGCGGAGGCGGCGCGGCTGGTCGCCGCCGGCGTGGCCGCCGCTGACGGCCGCGAGCGGCCCTGGCGGCTGGTCTACCAGAGCCGCAGCGGCCCGCCCTCGGTGCCGTGGCTCGGCCCGGACGTAAGCGATCACCTTGCCGACCTCGCCAGCAACGGGGCGCCGGGCGCCGTCCTGGTGCCGGTCGGCTTCGTCTCCGACCACATGGAAGTCCGCTACGACCTCGACGTGGAGGCCGCACAGGCGGGACGGCGGCTCGGTCTCCCGCTGGCGCGGGCGGCCACACCGGGCACCCACCCGAGTTTCGTCTCCATGATCACAGAACTGGTGCGCGAGCGGGCTGACGCCCCACGCCTCGCGCGCGGCGGGCGGCCGGCACGGCGCGCACGCGGCGTCATGGGGCCCGGCCCGGACGTGTGCGCGGACACGTGCTGCCGTCCTCAGCAGAGCTCCCACCCCGCCGCCCGGCCGGGGACGGCGGATGACTGACGCGCCCCGGGCACTGCTCGATCTGGCCTGCGATGCCGCCGTGGAGGCGGGCCGCATGCTGGCTGCCAAGCGGCCGCCAGGCCGGTCGGGGAGGCCGGAGGTGACCAGCACCAAATCGAGCCCGACCGACGTGGTCACCGAGATGGACCGGGCGGCCGAAGCGCTGATCACCGAGCGCCTGCGCGCACGGCGGCCAGGCGACGCGTTCCTCGGTGAGGAGGGCGGGGAGTCGGGGCGGGGCCGGGTGCGATGGATCATCGACCCGCTGGATGGCACCGTCAACTACCTGTACGGGCTGGCGGACTGGGCGGTGAGCATCGCGGCCGAGGTGAACGGGACGCCGGTGGCCGGAGTGGTGAACGCGCCCGCCCACGATGAGGTCTTCACCGCGATCTCCGGCGAGGGCGCCTGGCTGCTGGCAGGAGGGGCCGCGCCCGTCGTGCTGCGGTGCAACACCGATGTCGCGCTGGCGCAGGCGCTGGTGGCGACCGGCTTCGGGTACGCGGCCGCGCGGCGGAGCGTGCAGGGCGAGGTGGTCGCCGCGCTGCTGCCCCGCGTCCGTGACATCCGCCGGGGCGGCTCGGCCGCCGTGGATCTGTGCTCTGTCGCCGCGGGCCGGGTGGACGCGTTCTACGAACGGGGCCTGAATCACTGGGATTATGCCGCCGGCGGCCTGATCGCCGCGGAGGCCGGTGCCACGCTGGGCGGGCTGGCCGGACGGCCGGCCGGCCCGGAAATGGCGATCGCGGCCGATCCGGTGCTGTTCGGCCACCTGCGTGACCTGCTCGCGAGCCTGCATGCCGACCGGGACGCGGGCGCACAATAGCAGCGATCCACCGGCACCCGGGTCAGGCTCAGCCGCGGGTCAGCGTGCCCGCCGGGTTACGCCCGCCCTGCCGCAGGAACGTGAACGCGGCGGTCCCGGCGGGCCCGGAGACCAGCGTGATGACGCCATCGGGGCAGTTCTTCCGGCCGCTGCTGATGGTCTGGTCCAGAGTGAGCCTGTCCGTCGCGACGGAGACGATGGCCAGCCTGCCCGAACAGCCCAGACCGGGGTAGGCAATCCTGCCCCTGGCCGAGCCGGCCGGGAGCGATATCCGCACGCTCACCGTGAGCACGGGGCTGGTCTGGTGGACCGAGCCGGACCAGTTACCCGCGAGCGAGGCCGGAGCGCTGGCCGAGGGCAGGGGCCGCGGCAGCCTGGTGGCGTGCGCCCGGGCGCCGTCCGTCGTGAGCGCGCTCGGCTGGGAGGCCGGCGCCCGGTGCGGGCCGAAGATGAACACAGCTCCTGCCGCGATCGCGAGCACACACACGGCAAAGGCCACGGCCCACAGCACGGCACCGGAACGGGACCTGATCGCTGTCGGCTGGGCGGGAGGCGGGCTGGTTTCCGGAAGCCTGGCGGCCTGCCTGGCCCGCCTGGTTCCCTCAGCGAGCAGGCCGGACGAAGGATCGCGCTGGCCGAGGAGTTTGGTCAGCACGGCCCGGGCGACCGGCCGGCCGGCCGGATCTGGCGCGAGGCACGAGGCCACGACCTCGCGCAGGCCCGCCGGGAGTGCCGTGAGATCCTGGGGCCCCACCGGCCGCCGCCCCACGGCGGCGAACGTGACGGTGTCCGCCCAGGCCCGAACGTCCGCGGCCGGCGTGGCCGCGCCGTAGGGCGGGGTGATGCCGAAGTGCGTCAGCCGCGGTCCGTCTGGGCCGAGCACCACATGGTCCGGGCCGAGTTCCGCGTGGACCAGCCCGGTCTGGTGGATCGCCATCAACCCGGTCGCGGCGCCGATAGCGAGTGCGCCCAGGCTCGCCTGCCGCAGCGGCCCCTCGCGCTCGACGGCCTCGGTGAGGGTGGGGCCGGGCACGTGTTCGGCCACGAGGTAGGCCTCGCCGCCCTCGATGCCCGCGTCCAGGATCCTGGCAATGCAGAACGGGGCGACCCGGCGGGCCACGCGTGCCTCGGCGGTGAACCGGTCGCGGGCAGCCGCGTCCGCCACCCGGCCGCTGCCCAGCAGCGTGACGGTCACCTCGCCACCGTCGACGATCGTGGCCGTGAACACCCGCAGCCAGCTTCCGTCCGCCCCGGTGCGGCTCCCCATACGGCCGGTCAGCCGGTAGCGGCCGATGCGCCGGGGATCGTCGGCCCGCAGCGGCATGACGTTGAGCATGCTGCGCCTTTCCCCGTCCAGTGGGGCAGTTGTTTCAGGGCTGGCGGGTGCGCCGTTCGTACCATACGCACTTTTAGCTGGTTAACGGCGGCCATCGGGGGAACTTGGTGTACGGGCACGTCGCCGCTGACCCCGCACGACGGTGACCGCCGGGGGAACCGGCCGCGGGCCGCGACACGGCTGGGCGGCCCTACGTGTGCCCAGCGGCCAGACGTGACAGAATTCCCCGCCGGATTCGGGCACAACTACGGGGTTCTGAGCGTTACACCGAGGCGCACAGAGATGAGGGGGTGCAGGACCCAGATGGCCACCGACTATGACAGCCCGCGCAAGACAGACGAGGAACTGACCGAAGACAGCCTGCAGGAGCTGCAGGCCCGGCGGATGGACAAGTCCTCCAGCACGATCGACGTCGACCCCGATGACGTCGCCGAGTCGCTGGAGCTGCCCGGCGCCGACCTTTCGAACGAGGAACTGTCGTTCCGGGTGATCCCTCGCCAAGCCGACGAGTTCACCTGTTCGCGCTGCTTCCTTGTGCACCATCGCAGCCAGCTGGCGGAGGACCGCAACGGCCAGCTCGTCTGCCGGGAGTGCGCGGCCTGATCGGGCGGGACGGATGACACGATTCCGTCCCGCCTGATCCGGTCGTGATGCGGTTCGTCTGCGCCCTCAGCCTGGTATTCCTCCGCCGTCCCTCGTCCCGGGCCATCTCAGCCTCACGGTGATCGCCGACCCCTCTTCCACCGTCGCGACCTCCCACCCGAACCGCCCGGTGTCCTCGTAAGCTCGACGCAGCAGCCCGCTGCGGCTGGAACGCCCGCGTGAGGAGCAGATGGAATCGACCACGCTCGGCCGGGCTGGCCCGCTGGTCTCCCGGATGGGCCTCGGCTTGATGGGGATGTCCGGGACCTACGGGCCCGCCGACGACACCGAGAGCATCGCCACCATTCACGCAGCCATCGACGCCGGGATCACCCTGCTGGACACCGGCGACTTCTACGGCATGGGCCACAGCGAGATGCTGCTGGCCAGCGCGCTGCGAGAGGTGCGCAGGGACAGCGTGTTCCTCCAGGTCAAGTTCGGGGCCCAGCGAGATCCGGCGGGCAGGTTTGTCGGCCACGACGCGAGCCCCGCCGCCGTGAAGACCGCGCTGGCCTACTCGCTGCGGCGGCTCGGCACGGACTACGTCGACCTCTACCAGCCCGCCCGGCTCGATCCCCACGTGCCCATCGAGGACACCGTCGGCGCGATCGCGGAGTTGATCTCGGCCGGGTACGTCCGTTATGCCGGACTGTCGGAGATGGGCGCCGACACCATCCGCCGGGCGCAAGCGGTCCACCCGATCGCCGCGCTTCAGATCGAGTACTCGCTGGTGAGCCGCGGCATCGAGGGTTCCCTGCTGCCGTTCGTCCGTCAGCAGGGGATCGCGGTCACCGCCTATGGCGTGCTGTCCCGGGGCCTGCTCAGCCCGGCGACCGCGCGGCCCGCCGGCCCGGCCGACCCGCGCACCCGTTTCCCGCGGTTCCGTGATCAGAACCTGGCGCGGAACCTGGACCTGGTCACCGCCCTGGAGCAGATCGCCGCGCAACGAGGGGCCACCGCGGCGCAACTGGCCATCGCGTGGGTGCTCGCGCGCGGCAGCGACATCATCCCCCTCGTCGGCACCAAACGCCGTGATCGGCTAGCCGAGGCGCTCGGGGCCCTCGAACTCGCCCTCACGGCCGACGAGCTTGCCGCGATCGAGAAGGCGGTGCCCGCGGCCGCGGTCGCGGGGGACCGCTACGACGAGGCCGGGATGGCCGTCCTGGACAGCGAACAGTCGGCCGCGGCGGGCAGCTAGCTGCGGCCGGCTGAGGCCGTTCAGGCGCCCCGGTAGGTGACGGCGACGTCGCTGAGCCGGGCGTGCGCGCCGTCCATCGCGGGCGCCCGTGGCAGGTACTGCTTCGCCAGCTTGGCCACGCTCGTGTAGTTCGGGTCGCAGACGTTGGCCAGCGGCGACTCGACCGCCTGGGTGATCAGCTGGTAGGCGTCGAGCGGGTCGAGCCCGTAGTCGGAGCCGAGCCACTGCACCAGGTCGAGCTGCGCGATCCGGAACGCGTCCTCCAGCGGGCGCGCGGACCCAGCCGACATGATGTGCGTGGCCGACTCCAGCCGGGGCCACGCGCATGGCCTGCCCTTGACCAGGTCGACCGCCAGGACCGTGTTCATCGCGGTTTCCACCGCCACACCGCAGGTCTCGCCCTCGCCCTGGCGGGCGTGGCCGTCGCCGAGCGAGAACAGCGCGCCCTCCACGTTGACTCCCAGGTAGCAGGTGACGCCCGCCCGCATCTCGGGCGTGTCCATGTTGCCGCCGAACGCGTCGGGAACCAGGGCGCTGCGCACCTCCAGGTTGGCTGGTGCGACCCCGACCGTGCCGTGCATGGGGTTGATCGGCAGATCCACCGTGTAGTCACCGCGCCGGGCGGTGAACCGGCAGGTGCCTTGTGCCCGGTCGAAGTGCCACATCCAGACCAGTTCCGGCAGCGGTTCGTGCAGCAACGCGGTGGCGTGGGTGGCCGACAGCGCGCCGAACAGCGGCACGGTGGTGGACGCGCCCCAATCCCTGGCGGGCTCGATCGAGATGAAATGCACCGCCAGCGTGTCGCCCGGCTCCGCCCCTTCGACGTAGAAGGGGCCGGTTTGCGGATTGAGGTAGGGGAACTCGCATACCTGCGAGACCAGGTCGTTCTCCCCGCGCACCCGGCCGGCGAAGCAGTCTTCGGTGAACACCTCCAGGATCGCGGGTGGCGTGACGCGGACGGCCGGCGCGGCGCCGCCGAATGTCCAGGCGTACTCCCCGGGCCCAGGCCGGAAGGTGACGACCTGGACGTCGCTCATGTCTCGTACTCTTCCAGCGGGTCCACGTGCACGAGCCCGACGTCGACGACCCGGCGCGGGTGCCGCCGGTACAGGTAAATCAGGTAGATCACGCCGATGATCATGAATCCGCCGACACCCGGGCCCATGTAGGAGTACGGGGACGGCAGCGGGCTGATGAACGAGAACACGTCGATTCCCGCGGCGGTGAGCCAGGCGGGGACGAACGCGGCGACGCCGAGCACCGGGATGACCAGGTGCAGCAGCGGGTTGAAGCCGCGGCCGCGGCGGGCGAAGAAGCCGATGCAGGCGGCGTTCATCAAGATGTAGACGGCGACGATGACGATGACCAGGGCGGTCGCGACCATGATGAACGCGGTGACCGGGTCGTAGCCGAGGCCGAGGCCCAGCATGACGGCGACGGTGATGACGAAAGCGATGAGGATGGCGGGGACCGGGGACCGGTGCTTCGGGTGCACCCGCGCCAGGAAGTGCGGGAAGGCGCCGATCCGGCCCATCGCGTAGGCCGTCCTCGTGGAGACGTTCGCGCCCGCGTTCGCGTTCGCGATGGTCGAGTTGACGATGGCCAGGAACACGAAGAGCCAGAAGATGCCGTACAGCGAACGGGCCATGCCTTCCCAGGACGCGGCCCCGGTGCCGGTGGTGAAGTTGTGGAACTGCGCGGGCCCGAACGCGACATCGACGGCGTAGGTGGTGAACACGTACAGCGCGCCGATAGACAGGGTGGCGATCAGGATGGCGCGGGGGATCAGCCGCCGCGGGTTCCTGGTCTCCTCAGCTAGCGGGGCAGCGCCCTCGAACCCGCCGAACGCGAGGATCGTGTACACCGAACCGGCGATTACCCCGGTGAGGCCGTGGAACCCGGGCGCGGTGTACTTCGTGGTGAACACGCTGGCGGTGTTGGCGCTGCCGGCGTGCACGATGAAGAAGACCGCGAGCACGAGGAAGACCCCGACCTCGAATACACCGAGCACGGTGCCCAGCCTCGCCGACGTGCGGATGCCGTAATACCCGGCCGCGAGCACGATCACCGCGCCGAGCAGAGCCCACGGCCACCACAGGTCGGCCGGGTACCCGCTGATCTCCGCGTTGAGGGTCGCCGCGGTGGTGAAGCCGAGCTGGAGCAGCACCAGCGGCGGGATCAGGAACCCGACCAGAACGTATCCCCAGGCCACCAGGAAGCCGACGGACGGGTGCAGGCCGCGGGCGGCGTAGGTCGCCACCGATCCCGCGGACGGCATCTCCCGCGCCAGCTGGCCGATGCTCACCGCGCAGAACAGGCACGCCACCAAGGCGAAGACAACCGAGAGCGGGAGGGAGCCGCCGGCGAAGGCCACGCCAGCCGGGATCGACGCGGCGATCGCCGCGCCGGGCGCCATGTCGGTGATGCTCTGGAATGTGACTTCGCGAAGGCCGATGGCGTTCCGCCGCAGGCCCGCAGTGGTTTCTCTGGCTGTCTCGGTCGTCATCGACGTCCTCCAAGGCCGCAGCCGTTCGATGCCCGGATGTTCTCACGGACGTCAAGGGTCACACCAGCGCATATCCCACTGGCATCCGTTCCGTGTCCCAGCCGTGACAAAGCGGCCGCCGGCGCCACCGGACGGCGGCAGAATCGGCTCATGCACGCAGACCGGCCCGCGCCGCGCGAGCCCGACGGTCATGCGCGCCCGAGCGCGTTCGATGATCTGCGGGAGCGGCTGGCCCGGCTACCGCCCGGCCACCCCTCGTCCGCGAGGTACGGGGACCAGGCGGGGGAGCCCGATCGTCCCGGCGTGCCAGCCAGAGCCGGCGACCGCGCCGAAGGTGACGAGCGCGCCGGAGCCGGCGAGCGTCGCCAGGCTGACGGGCCGCAGGAGGCTGACGGGTCTGACGGGGCGGAGGAGCCTGACGGGCCTGATGAGCCCGGCGGCCGGGCCACGGCCGACCCACCCGGGACGCGCGGATCGCACCGGCCTGGCGGGTGGCCGGCACGCCAGCGGGCGGGCGGCGGGCCCGTCCCCGCCGGGCCGGAGGCCTTCAGCCGGACCGCACCCTACCGGCCGTGGTTTTGCGGCGAGCCGCCGCGGCCCTGGTTCAGCGATGATTCTCGTGACCGTTCGAGCTGAACGCGGCCGGATCCAGCCCTTGGTGGGGAAGTGAGACCTCGGCCGTGGCGTCGGCAGCCAGCCTGACCCGGTCCCCGTCGCGCAGGGGCGCCTCGGTACCGGGAAGCACCCGGTCCCCGTTGATGAACGTGCCGTTGGTCGAGTGCTCGTCGCGGATCGTTGCTTCCCCGGCGTCGCTGACGGCGACCGTGGCGTGACACCGCGACACGTTCTCGTACTGGAAGAAGGCGGCGGCTACGAGGGACACGCCAGGGTCGCGGCCGAGCACGAGCGAGGTGCCCGCGGGCACGTCCACGTTGCCGGTCGGGAACGCGAGCCGCAGGACGACCGGTGAGATCGGGCCGGAGGACCGGGGCAGCGGCCGGTTGCAGGCGGGGCAGGCCAGCATCGACCGGTCGGGGATCGCCGCTCCGCACAGTGGGCAGGCGGCTGGGGCCAGCGACGAGGCGGTGGCGCCGTCGCGGCGAAGAGACTCCTGCATCACCGTCGGCGGGGTGGTCGGCTCGTCCGGCTGCTCCGGCCGGGGCAGGTTCGCTCCGCAGGTGAAGCAGATGAGATCGTCTTGCTGGACCGCGGCGGCGCAGCCGGGGCAGGTGAGGGTCGTCAAGACGTCCTCCGGAGGCGGCAGAGCGGCTAGAGGTACCCCTCTGAGACTAGGGCATGTCGTGAGCTTGTCTGCCGGGATCCCCAGCCTGCCACCGGCCGCCGCCGGACCGTCGCGCCGGGCCAGTAGCATCACAAGCGTCGAGACTGCTTCCCGCGGGCCGGCCACATCAACAGGGGCGGGCTGGCGGCGTCCACGAGCAGCGATCCTGCAAAGGGGCAGCCATGATCAGCTATCGGCTTGAGGACGACCACGAGGAACTCAAGGCGACCGTCGCCGGGTTTGCCCGCGATGTGGTGGCGCCGGTGATCGCCCGTTACTACGAGCGGGGTGAGTTCCCCTACGAGATCGTGGCCCGGATGGCCAAGCTCGGCCTGTTCGGCCTGCCGTTCCCGGAGGAGTACGGTGGCATGGGCGGCGACATCTTCGCGCTCTGCCTGGCACTGGAGGAGCTTGCCCGGGTCGACTCGTCGGTGGCGATCACGCTGGAGGCGGCGGTCGCACTGGGCGCCATGCCGATCTACCGGTTCGGTACCGAGGAACAGCGGCAGCGGTGGCTGCCCGATCTGTGCTCGGGGGAGCGGCTGGCCGCGTTCGGGCTAACCGAGCCCGGCGGGGGGTCGGACATCCCGGGCGGCATGCGCACCACGGCCAGACTCGACGGTGGCGAGTGGGTCATCGACGGATCGAAGGCCTTTATCACTAACGCCGGAACCACGATCACCTCGCTGGTGACCGTCCTGGCCATCACCGGCGGCCGGGCAGGCGCCCGGGGCGGGGAGAAGCAGGAGATCTCTGCCATCATCGTGCCGTCCGGCACGCCGGGCCTGACCGTGGGACGCGAGTACTCCAAGGTGGGCTGGTGTGCCTCCGACACCAGGGAACTGGCGTTCGCGTCATGCCGCGTGCCCGCGGCGCATCTGCTCGGCGAGCAGGGGCGGGGCTACGCCCAGTTCCTGCGGATCCTGGACGAGGGGCGGGTGGCGATCGCGGCCCTCGCGACCGGCCTGGCCGCTGGCTGCGTGTCGGAATGCCTGCAGCACGTGGCACAGCGCGAGGCGTTCGGCCACCGGCTCGGCCATTACCAGGGGATCCAGTTCAAGCTGGCGGACATGGAGGCACGGGTTCATTGCGCGCGGCTGGCCTGGTACGACGCCGCAGCCAGGCTGGTCGCCGGGGAGCCAGCCAAGAAGCACGCGGCCGTCGCCAAGCTGACCGCCTCGAACGCGGCCATGGACAACGCACGCGACGCCACCCAGATCTTCGGTGGCTACGGCTACATGAACGAGTACCCCGTCGCCCGCTTCTACCGCGACGCCAAGGTACTGGAGATCGGCGAGGGCACCTCGGAGGTACAGCGCATGATCATCGCCCGCGATCTTGGCCTGGCGGACGTGGGCTGACCGAACGCTAGCGGCCGGGCGCGGGCGCAGACGCTCCGACGCATAAAGGTCGGGGCGGTTACCGACAGTTCAGAACACGCCCCGGCGCCGGAGAGTACCCTACTACGGGTGGCAGGTAGGGCAAACGCCCGTTACGTCGGCTTTTGCTGGTCATACGGGAATTGCCATCTGCTGGCCGGATAGCGACTAAGGTTGGCCCCTAGTCGCGCCGTGCCGCAGAATCGTCACCCGGAAGGGGTGCACCATGTCGGTTCTGCCGCAACACCCGCTGGCCTGCGGGCTGGTTACGGCACGTAGGTGAGAGGTCCACACGCAGTGCGCTCCCGTACCAATGAGACCCACGCCAGCAACCATGTGGCTGAGGGTGAGCAGGCGCCCGATGGCTCCCTGCCCGGCCAGACCGCGACAGATCCATTTCGCGGGAACGGCAAGGACGGTGAGGCCAGTGACCCACGCCCGGATGGAGAGGCGCAGCCCAAGGCGCCGGCAGCCAGCAAGCCATCACGACACGGGCTGAAGAACTGGCGCGTCCGGTCCCGCCTCCTCCTGCTGATTTCCATCCCGACCCTGACAGCCATCGCGTTCGGCGGCATCCGCGTCTCGTCGTCGGTCCAGACCGCCTTGGCCTATAACCGAGTGCAACAGCTGGCAAATCTCAACTCGGACCTCACCACGCTGGTCCAGCGGCTCCAGGATGAGCGCGACCAGACCGCTTACTTCATCGCGCTAGGCCGCGGGGCCAGGCAGGCAGCCAGGCTGCGTGTGCTGTACACCCAGCGCAACGACACCGAAGCGGCCGCGGCCAAGGTGACGGGGCTTCTCGGGCAGACCGGCGGATCGCTCTCGCCGCAGGGCCAGCAGCAGGCGGCGGCCGCGCTCGCCGACCTGCAAAACCTTCCCAACCTGCGGTTGGAGGCGGCCCAGAGCCAGGTGACCGCCCCGATCATTCAGAAGTACAGCAGGATCGTCACCGATCTCCTGGTGCTCGCGCAGAACACCGGGCAGGGAGTCAGCGATGTGACACTGGCGGAGACGGTGCGCGTGCTCGGCCTGGTGTCGCGAATGAAGGAAGACGCCTCACAGCAGCGGGCCATTCTCACCGCGGCCCTGGTCAAGCATGAGCTGGACCCCGGCGCCAGGACCGCGCTGTTGACCGCGCAGTCGGACCAGCAGGCCAACCTCGCCTCGTTCAGCCTGGCGGCCACCAACGCCCAGCGCCAGCTGTTCCAGGACAGCATGTCCAACTCGTCCGTCGCCCTGGCGAACCAGGAGGAGGAGCAAGCGCTGTCGATGGGCCAGTCGCTGAGGGGCGACGCGACGAGGCCGGATGGCTTCTACGGCGCGATGACGAACGAGATCAACACCCAGCTGGGGTCGGTCGAGCGCAAGCTGGTGAACGACATCATCAACCGGACGACTCAGCTGCGGAACGAGGCGGTCATTTCGGCCCTTGTGGTCGCGGTCGTCGTGTTGCTGTTGCTCGGGCTCGCCCTGCTGTTCACCGTGGTGGTGGCCCGGTCGATGGTGCGCCCGCTGCGCCGGCTGCGAGCGGGCGCGCTGGAGGTGGCCGGGGTGCGGCTGCCCGAGACGGTCCGGCGGATGAGCGAGTCCGAGGGCGCCGCCGCCCCGCTGGAGGTCGAGCCCATCGACGTTGATTCCTCCGACGAGATCGGCGAGGTCGCGCGGGCGTTCGACCAGGTCCACCGGGAGGCCCTGCGGCTGGCGTCCAACGAAGCGGCTCTGCGCGGCAACGTGAACGCGATGTTCGTGAACCTCTCCCGCCGCAGCCAGTCGCTGGTGGAACGCCAGATCCGTCTGATCGACGACCTGGAGCAAGGCGAGCAGGACGCTGAGCGGCTCGCGAACCTGTTCCAGATGGACCACCTTGCCACCCGCATGCGCCGCAACTCCGAGAACCTGCTGGTTCTCGCCGGCCACGAGGTGTCGCGGCGGTGGACGCAGGCGGTGCCGCTGGTGGACGTGCTCCGCGCCGCGGTGTCCGAGATCGAGCAGTACGAGCGCGTGCAGCTGAACGTTCAGCCCGGCATCTCCGTGCGCGGCCAGGGCGTCAACGACGTGGTGCACCTGATCGCCGAGCTGGCGGAGAACGCCTCATCCTTCTCCGCGGCCGACACGCCGGTGAAGGTGTCCGGCCATCTGCTCAATAGCGGCGGAGTACTCCTCGACATCACCGACCAGGGTGTGGGAATGGGACCCGAGGAGATGGCCCACGCCAACTGGCGACTGGACAACCCACCGGTGGTGGACGTCGCAGTCTCCCGGCGGATGGGGCTGTTCGTGGTCGCGCGGCTGGCCGCCCGGCACGGTATCCGGGTGCGGCTCCGGCCCGCCTCGGCGGGTGGCCTGACCGCGCTGGTGTGGCTGCCCGACGAAGTGATCTCGCACGACTCGGGCGTGGTACCCACCGGGATGCGCCGGTTCGACGTGTCGGCGCCCGACACCACGGCCGCGGCGGCGAGCACCCCGGCGAGCACTGCGGCCCCGGACTGGCCGCTGGACGACGCGTCCGACAGCCGCTCCGCCGCGGCGAGCGCCGTGAGCGAGGCGCGGGCACCGCGTTTCGCGCCGCTGCGCCCCGACCTGGGGGACACGGGCGCGTTCGCGGCGATCGGTGCCGAGCCGGAGACACCCGCCGCGCCCGCAGAGCCGTCGAGCGTGCCGGACCATGACAAGGCCAGCACGCCCGAGGAGGACGCGAGCCCGGCGCCGGCGTACGACACTGGTGCCACGCCAGCGTTCGAGGCGGGCAGCACGCCCGATGAGGACAGCACGTCCGTGCTGGATGGCATCCCAGCGCCGGTGTCGGAGACCAGCCCGCAGCCCGTCTACGGCGCCCCGGCCCGTGACGAGCGGCGCGTCACCAGCGGGTCGGACGGCAGCGAACTGCCCTTCCGCACCCCGCCGGGCCAGGCGCAGCGCGGGATCATCGTGCCGCCCGCTGGCAGCGCCGGGGAGGAGCACCGGCTGCCAATCTTCGAGTCCGTGGAATCGGACTGGTTCCGCCGTGGCAAGCACGGGGCCAGCCGGGCCGGACAGGTGAATAACGTGGCCAGCGGCAGCTGGGCGTCCCCTGCGGACGAGGGCTGGCGGGCTGCAGAGGCGGCGCACGTGCCAACGTCAGGAGGGGTGACGCTGTCCGGGCTGCCCAAGAGGGTGCCCCGGGCGAACCTCGTCCCTGGCACCGTGGGCGTGGACACGGCCGCGCCACAGCCTGCCAGGTCAGCCACGCAGGCAAGAGAACGGCTTGCCAGTTTCCAGAGAGGTATCCGAGAAGGACGGGCAGCCGCTCGCGAGGGCGAGCAGTCCAGCGGTGAGGACAACAGTGCTATCTAACGCTCCAGCAGGGATTCTTCGTGTCGTGATTCCAGTGGTCACACTGAAGCCACGGAGAGAGGGGGATAGGTGAGCCAGCTAGCCCGCCCGGTCCAGGATCTGAACTGGCTGATCACGAACTTCGTCGAGCGGGTCGCGTCCGTCGCGCACGCGATCGTCGTTTCGTCTGATGGTCTTCCCATGGCATTCTCCAACGGCTTCCCGCCGGACCGCGTGGACCAGCTCGCGGCGGTCACCTCGGGGCTGACGAGCTTGACGCAGGGCGCTGCGCGGGTCTTCGAAGGCGGCCCGGTCAGCCAGACGGTCGTGGAGATGGAGCGTGGCCTGCTGCTCGTGATGGCAATCAGCGACGGATCGAGCCTCGCGGTCCTCGCAGCGGCTGATTGCGACATGGGCTTGGTGGCCTATGAGATGGCACTGCTCGTGGAGCGGGTGGGGCGCGCCCTCACCCCGGACATGCGCAGCATGCTTCGGTCGGAGGGTGGCAGGTAGTGACTGGAGAGGCTCGTGGCCGGCCCCGGCCAGGATGAGTGGCCGCTCACCGGCGGAAAGCGTGGATCCCCGAATGGAATGCGTGCGCCAAGCGGCGACAATCCTGGGAGTTCCCTGGTCCGGCCGTACGCGGTTACCGGAGGGCGCACCAAGCCCCGATATCAGCTTCAGATCGAGGCGATGGTCGCCGCGTCTCACTACGAGGCGCGTGATCTGTCCGTCCTCAGCCCTGAGTGTCAGGCGATCCTCGGCTTCTGCCGGGACTGGCGCTCGGTGGCGGAAATATCCGCAGTGCTCAGGATGCCTCTGGGGGTAGCCCGAGTCCTCATCGCCGACATGGCGGTGGAGGGATTGGTCCGGGTTCACCAGCTTGACCACACCCAGGGCCGCCCGGACCTAAACCTGCTCGAAAGGGTGCTCAGTGGACTTCGCAAGCTCTAGGCCCGCCCGGAACAGTACCGGGGAGACCGCGATGACTTCGGTCAAGATCGTGGTCGCAGGCGGCTTCGGCGTCGGCAAGACCACTTTCGTCGGGTCGGTCTCGGAGATTACCCCGCTGACCACGGAAGCTGTGATGACCGCCGCGAGTTCTGACGTCGACGACCTGTCGCACACGCCGGACAAGACGACCACCACGGTCGCGATGGACTTCGGCCGGGTGACCCTGGACGCCGGGCTCATCCTGTACCTGTTCGGCACCCCCGGCCAGCACCGCTTCTGGTTCATGTGGGACGACCTCATCCAGGGGGCCATCGGAGCGGTGGTGCTGGTCGACACGAGGCGGCTCGCCGACTCCTTCCCCGCGGTCGACTACTTCGAGACGGCCGGGCTGCCCTTCATCGTTGCTATCAACGGGTTCCACGGCGAGTTCCCGCACACCATGCAGGACGTCCAGGAGGCCCTGTCGGTCAGCCCGAACGTGCCCATCGTCGAGTGTGACGCCCGCGGCAGGGCCTCCACGAAGGCGACACTGATCGCACTGGTCGAACACGCGATGACGCTGCAGATGAGCATGCGGTAACGACGCCGGCCGCTCATCGCCGTGGCGTGGCTGCGGTAATGTGCACGCGCCTGCACCTGTGCGCGGGGGCGGTAGCTCAGCCGGTCAGAGCAGCGGACTCATAATCCGTCGGTCGTGGGTTCGAGTCCCACCCGCCCCACTCTCATTCAGTGCCGATTTGCTGCACTGACCTGCGGAAACGCCTGACTCTCATGATCTCGAATTCTCCGGCCGTATGCGGCTGTATGCGGCCCGAGGCCGTGATCTGCGGCTCCCTGTGCCAAATACGTGCCAAAAAATGGACATCGCCCCGGTGGGCCGTTCGGATGCCTTCGCTGGCGGTGGGTTGGTCACGTCAGTCCTGGCGCAGCGCTTCGCTGATCCGCCGCTTGGCGAGCTCGTCCTGGCCCGCGACGCACTTGGCGTAGATGCGGAGCAGGACGTCCACGCTGTGCCCGGCCCACTCGGCCACCTGGGTGGGATAGACGCCGCCGTTCAGCCTCGTGGACAGGCAAGCATGCCGGAGGTCATATGGCCGCCGGGCTAGCGGTGAGGCTTGCTCTGCAGGGGTGAGGGCCACCTGGCGTGCCTTGGTCCAGGCGCGGCGGTAGGTGATGGTGGGCAGTTCGCCGCCCCGGACCCCGGCGAACAGGCGGCCATCCTCGGCCAGGCCGAAGCTGGCGATGTGATCGCTGAGCAGCCTGGTCA
>Ga0081540_1000363_pt1 | contig 45608 bp, 39 predicted proteins | sample TabmetS2T1R1_FD_71024 | JGI IMG/M metagenome (GOLD analysis project Ga0081540, IMG submission 71024) | Tabebuia heterophylla rhizosphere microbial communities from the University of Puerto Rico - S2T1R1 | ecosystem: Host-associated > Plants > Roots > Rhizosphere ...
GGAGCATGCCGCCAAGGAGGCTCCGCACGTCCTAAAATTCCCCTGCGACCTGGTGATGGACGGGCGCAAGCTCCCCCGCCCTGTGAACTATGTGCTGGTCCAGATCGTACCCCCACACGACGTAAAGATCGATGAGAAGAAGCGCCCCTTCGTCATTGTCGACCCGCGCGCCGGCCATGGACCCGGGATCGGCGGCTTCAAGGCGCAAAGCGAGGTTGGTGTGGCGCTTAACGCGGGCCACCCCTGCTATTTCGTCGGTTTCCTGCCCGCGCCCATGCCCGGTCAGACCATCGAGGATATCGCGCGCGCCGAGGGCGCCTTTCTCGAACGCGTGATTTCCCGTCACCCGGAGGCTGAAGGCAAACCCGCCGTCGTCGGCAATTGCCAAGCGGGTTGGGCCGTGATGTTGCTTGCCGCCATGCGCCCGGAACTGTTCGGGCCAATCATTCTCGCCGGTTCGCCTCTGTCCTATTGGGCCGGCGTGCATGGGCAAAACCCCATGCGCTATACCGCCGGGCTGCTGGGAGGTACCTGGCTCACCGCGCTGATGGGCGATTTGGGCAACGGCAAGTTCGACGGGGCGTGGTTGGTCGCGAATTTCGAGAACCTGAACCCGGCCAACACCTTCTGGACCAAGCACTACAACCTCTATTCAAAGGTTGACAGCGAAGCTCCGCGCTATCTCGAGTTCGAGCGCTGGTGGGGCGGTCATGTGCTGCTCAACGCCGAGGAGATGCAATACATCGCCGATGAACTCTTCGTCGGCAACAAGCTCGCCTCGGCCGAAATCGTTTCCAGCAACGGCGCGCGCCTGGATCTGCGCAATATTCGCTCCCCGATCGTCGTGTTCTGCTCGAAGGCGGACAACATTACTCCGCCGCAACAAGCCTTGGATTGGGTACTCGACCTCTATGACACGGTCGACGACATACGCGCACATGGCCAAACCATCATTTACGCCATTCACGACTCGATCGGCCATCTCGGCATCTTCGTCTCGGCCTCGGTGGCAAAGAAGGAGCACGACGAGTTCGCCAGCAACATCGATCTCATCGACGTGCTGCCGACCGGGCTCTATGAGGCGGTGATGATCCCGAAGGCGGATGTTGGCGCCGCATCGGGTCTGGTCGCTGGCGACTACCTCGTACGCTTCGAGGCTCGCACGCTCGACGACATTCGAGCGCTTGGCGGCAACAACGACGAAGATGAGCGCAAGTTCGCGGCCGTCGCCCGCCTCTCGGAAATCAACCTCGGCCTCTATCGCACCTTCGTCCAACCGTGGCTCAAGAGTTGGGCCAACGACGGTTTTGCCGATTGGATGCGCCGCTGCCACCCGCTGCGGCTGCAATACGAGTTGCTCTCGCATGCCAATCCCTTCCTGCGTCCTCTGCTGTCGTCGGTCGAGGATGTGCAAAAGAACCGTCAGATTGTCGCCAAGGACAATGCGCTTTGGCGGGCGCAGAGCCAATGGGCGAACTGGATCGAGACCTCACTCGACGCCTACCGCGACGCGCGCGATAACCTCATCGAATTCTGGTTCCATGCGATTTATGGCTCGGCCTTGGTCCAGGCCTTGGCCGGGCTCAAAGCATCAAACGAGAGCCCGCGGCGACGACCAGGGTCGGACGCCGCGCACCTGGCATTGGTCAAGCTTCGTATCAACGAGCTCAAGGCCGGCATCAATAAAGGCGGCCCGCGCGAGGCCGTGCTGCGAGCGCTACTCTACATTCGCATGCCCGAGGAGCTGATCGACGAGCGTGGCTTCAACTTGATCCGACGGCTGCGGGAAGAAGCCGGTAGCTCCCTCACCCTTGCCGCCTTCAAGAAGTCGGTGCGCGAGCAGTTTCTCGTGTTGCTGCTCGATGAGCGGCGGGCAGTCGATGCCATTCCTGCCATGCTCGCGCGCGATCCGGAGCTTGCTTCGCGCATGATCGCTGGCGCACGACGCGTGATCGATGAAGTCGGCCTCACCAGCAAAGTCGGCAAAAGCCGCCTAGCCGAAATTGAGGTGCTGTTCGAAAAATACGCTCAGCTTGAACCCGCGGCGGGCCACCTGCGCACCGTTCGGTCGGCACGATCGCACGCGGCCAGCGGCTCGAAACAGGCGAACTAGACGTCGGACACCGCTTTGAAATCGAGGCAAGTGCCATGAATGGTCTGATACTTCCCAACGAACTCAAACAAATCTCCTCCGATGCCGAGATGGCGAAGATGGATGAGGACCAGGCCGCAAGAAAACGCAAAGAGCAGCAACAGGCGGAGCTGCGCGAGGCCTTCCTGGCGCGCGAAATCCATGCCGAGGCGATAGATCGCATCAACAATGCGGTGCGCATTGCGGCGCAACGCGGACATCACCAGATCGAGGTCATTACCTTCCCCTGTAGCTTCTGCAGCGATGGCGGCAGGAGGGTCAACATTGGAGATCCGGAGTGGCCAAGCACGCTTACGGGTTTTGCCGAGCGTGCCTACGAGTTCTACGCCAAGGAGTTGCGTCCGCACGGCTACAAGCTGTCCGCCGAAATCATCAGCTTTCCCGGTGGAATGCCGGGCGAGGTCGGCCTCTACCTGAAGTGGTGAGCGCGCCCGCCGGACAATAAGCCGGCAAGGCCTTGCGAAGGAGCAGCAGCATGAGCAGGAAGGCCGCCATCTCGGAACTGCGATCACACGAGAAATACGAGCGTCTGGTTGCGGCCACCAAAAGCCTGCAGGCACTGACGACCGCGGTCGCGCATCCTTGCGATGAGACCTCCTTGCGCGGCGCACTGGAGGCGGCCGAAGCGGGCATGATCACACCAATTCTCGTGGGGCCGCGCGATAAGATACTGAACGTCGCCAAGGCGCACGATCTCAAGCTGCAAGGCGTCGAGCTCATCGACGCGCCGCACAGCCAGGCTGCCGCGGAAAAGGCGGTTGAAATCGTTCGCACCGGTGGCGCGGACCTATTGATGAAGGGGAGCCTGCATTCCGACGAGCTGCTTGGCGCCGTCACCAAGCGCGACACGGGCCTGCGCACCGGCCGGCGCATCAGCCATGTCTTTGTGATGGATGTGCCGACGCATGCGCAAACATTGTTTATCACCGATGCCGCGGTGAACATCGCGCCTGATCTCGATGCCAAACGCGACATCGTCCAGAACGCCATCGACCTTTTTGCCGGTCTTGGCCTCGGCACGCCGAAGGTCGCCATCCTATCCGCCGTCGAGACCATAAACCCAAACATTCCTTCGACCATCGACGCCGCCGCACTCTGCAAAATGGCCGATCGCGGGCAAATCACGGGTGGCGAACTCGATGGTCCTCTCGCCTTCGACAATGCCATCAGCCCGGAAGCGGCACGCATCAAGGGCATCAAGTCGGCGGTGGCGGGTTGGGCCCAGATTCTGGTCGTGCCGGATCTCGAAGCCGGCAATATGCTCGCCAAAAATCTGTCGTTTCTGTCGCGCGCCGATGCGGCCGGTATCGTGCTTGGTGCGCGCGTGCCCGTCATACTCACATCACGCGCAGACAATGTGCGCACGCGTCTTGCCTCCTGCGCCGTGGCCACGCTGTTCGCGCACAGCCAAAGGGCGAACAAGCCCATTCGGGCCTGAGCCATGACCCCGACCATCCTTGTGCTCAATGCCGGCAGCTCAAGCATCAAATTTCAGTCGTTCGCCGCCACCGGCGGCGGCGGTCTGGCGCGGCAGATCAAGGGTCAGATGGAAGGCATCGGCAGCCGTCCGCGCCTGCTCGCCAGGAATGCCGACGGCAAGGTGCTTGTCGACCAGGTCTGGTCCCGACCTGACGCCAGCAGCGTACCGGCGGCCCTCGACAAAGTGATTGCGTTCTTGCGGGCGACGATCGGCACCTTGCCGACGGCAATTGGCCATCGGGTCGTGCACGGCGGTCCCAACTATTCCGAACCGACGAAAATCACGGCGGCGGCCCTGAGCGAGCTTGAGCGACTATCCCCGCTCGCCCCTCTGCACCAGCCCCACAACGTCGGACTGATCCGCTTGATCCGGGAGCGGCAACCGCAGCTGCTGCAGGTTGCCTGCTTCGATACCGCCTTTCATCGAGGGCACGCCGAGGTCGCCGACCGCTACGCCATTCCCGAGACATTCTATGTGGAAGGCGTGCGCCGCTACGGCTTTCATGGCCTCTCCTATGAATACATTGCCAGACACCTCGAGGAGACCGCGCCCGAAGTCGCCAAAGGTCGGATCGTGGTCGCGCATCTCGGCAGCGGCGCCTCCATGTGCGCCATCCAGGCGGGAAAGAGCGTTGAAAGCACCATGGGCTTCACGGCGCTTGACGGCCTACCGATGGGCACCCGGCCGGGTCAGCTCGATGCCGGCGTCGTGCTCTACCTCATCAACGAGAAGGGAATGGACGGGAAGGCCATCGAGCATCTGCTCTATAATGATTGCGGCCTCAAGGCCCTCTCGGGCGTCAGCAACGACGTGAGGGTATTGCTCGAGAGTTCCCAAGCGTCAGCGAAACTTGCGCTCGATTATTTTGTCCACCGGGTGCAACTGTCTACCGGCATGCTCGTTGCGGCAATGGGCGGCATCGATGCGTTCGTCTTCACGGCGGGAATTGGCGAAAACGCAGCAAGCATTCGTGCCGCCATCCTGCGGCGGCTATCCTACTTCGGGCTCGAAATCGACGAAGCCGCCAATGCCAGCGGCGGTCCGCTGATTTCGCAACGAGGCTCTGGCGTGCCTTGCTACGTCATTCCCACCGACGAAGAGCTGATGATTGCACGCCACACGCTGCGCGTCTGGCAGCAACAGGCTTCGCCCCGGCCGAAGGAGAATCGCCAATGATCGATGTGGCCTCGCTCGCGCTGTTAAAAGGCAAGAAAGCGCTGGTAACTGGCATCGCCAACGATCAATCGATCGCCTGGGGGTGTGCCAAGGCCTTTCGCGCCTTCGGCGCGGAGGTTGCCGTGACCTATCTCAACGATAGGTCGAAACCTTATGTCGAGCCGTTAGCCAAGGAGATCAAGGCGCCCATCTTCATGCCTTTGGACCTGCAACGCGATGGCGAGTTGGAGGCCGTGTTTGATAAAATAACGAGCACGTGGGGTGCCCTCGATTTGTGCTTGCATTCCATCGCCTTCGCACCAAAGCAGGATTTGCAGGGCCGCGTCGTCGACTGCTCGAAGGCAGGGTTCTTGTTGGCGATGGATATCTCCTGCTGGTCGTTCATCAGAATGGCCAAGCTGGCCGAGCCGTTGATGCAACAGGGCGGCGTGCTCTTCACCATGACCTACTACGGCTCGCAGCGCGTGGTGGAACACTACAATGTCATGGGCCCGGTGAAGGCCGCCTTGGAATCGGCGACCCGTTACCTCGCAGCGGAGCTCGGGCCAAAGGGCATCAGGGTGCACGCCATTTCACCGGGGCCATTGAAGACGCGCGCCGCCTCCGGGATTACCGACTTTGATGAGCTCCTGCAAAAGGCGCAGGGCAAGGCGCCGGCTCGCAGCCTGGTATCGATCGACGAGGTCGGTGCGGCCGTGGCTTTCCTGGGCATGAATGTCGCAAAGCTGATCACCGGCGAGACGCTCTATATCGATGGCGGCTATCACATTATCGATTGAGCAGCCACATGACCGAGCCTTCCGACAATTGGAAGATCCCCCGGCGCGACACCTTGCGCGGCGCAAAAAAATGACGCGTACGGCCAGGCGCCGACGCAATTGATGTTTGCTCGAACAGGGTGCGCTTGCCGCAGTGGCCGATGCCAGAGGCTGTGACATATTCCGCACGTGAGAGGCTGCGCGATGGCCGTGAGTTCGAGCTTCGTGCGCTGAGACCAGACGACGGAGGCGACATGCTGGCGGCGGTAGACCGCCTCAGCATGCAATCCCTGTCACGCCGTTTTTTCACGCCAAAACGGCACTTCAATCCGCAAGAGATTAGCTTTTTTCTGAATGTCGACTTCGTAAAGCACGTCGCTCTCGTTGCCGCGATCGAAGAGGACGGGGAGCAGGTGATCGTCGGTGGCGGCCGCTACATCATCACGCAACCGAGAATGGCGGAGCTGGCCTTCGCCGTCGTTGATAAGTACCAGGGCCAAGGTATCGGCGCGGCCTTGCTGCGCCACCTGGCAATCCTGGCGCGGAGCGCCGGGCTCGAGCTGCTTTTCGCCGAGGTCCTGGCCGAAAATACGGGCATGTTGAAAGTGTTCGACAGAAGCGGGCTGCGCGCAACCAAAACGCGGGAGGCCGACGTCGTGCATGTTTCACTGCAGCTGTCGTGAGCGGTGCTTCTGCCAAGCAACTGGCGCAACCCGCGCCGATGCGGCACCCAGATTGCCGCTGCCGGCACAAATCTTAAGGCTGATCTAGGTTTCCGGACGGGGCCGGGGCTTTGGCTGTGTTTAACTGGCGAGGCCCTATGCTGTGGTCAGCATGGTGCCCGACGTCTGGGATGAGCGGGCAGCATGAAGGACAGTGCCGACCGCCAATTCGGGGCGCGCTGGTTACGGTTCCTCCCGATCGTCCAGTGGCTGCCTCAGTACCGCGCCGCCTGGCTGCGCGATGACATGGTGGCGGGCATTACCCTTGCCGCCTACGCCATTCCCGTTTCGCTGGCCTATGCCGGGCTTGCGGGATTGCCGCTTCAAGTCGGCATCTACGGTTACCTGTTGGGTGGCCTCGCCTACGCAGTGCTGGGCAGTTCACGCCAGCTCGCGATCGGGCCGACATCGGCGATTTCCCTCATGATTGCCGCAACGGTAGCGGACATGGCGGGCGGCGACGCCCAACGCTATGCGCAAATTGCAAGCCTCGCCGGCTTCACGGTGGCGGCCCTGTGCCTGCTTGCCTGGGCCTTGCGCCTGAGTGCGCTGGTACGGTTGATCAGCGACAGCATCCTGGTGGGGTTCAAAGCAGGCGCCGGCCTGGCGATCGCGATGACGCAGCTGCCAAGCCTGCTCGGGGTGGCAGGCGGTGGGCACAATTTTTTTGAGCGCGCTGCGCTCCTCATAAGCCAAATCGGCAATACGCAAGGCATCGTGCTCGCCGTCGGCGTCGCGGCCATCGTGCTACTTTTGCTCGGCGATCGCCTCCTGCCGGGCAGACCCGTGGCCCTCGGTGTGGTCGTGCTCTCCCTCCTTGCCGCCAACCTGCTGGCGCTCCCCTCCCTTGGCGTGCCGACGACGGGAACCATTCCGGCCGGCCTGCCGAGCCTGCAGGCCCCGGTACTGCGCTTGCGCGACGTGGAGGGTATTCTACCCCTGGCCGGTGGGTGCTTGCTTCTCGCCTACATCGAAGGCATCTCCGCCGCCCGCACCTTTGCCGCCAAGCACGGCTATGTCTTGGATACGCGCCAGGAGTTTCTCGGCCTGGGGGCGGCAAATCTCGCGGCCGCGGTTGGGCAGGGCTATCCCGTGGCGGGGGGATTTTCGCAGTCGGCGGTCAACGACAAGGCGGGCGCGCGCACTCAACTGGCGCTCATCATTGCCTCCATAACGCTCGCACTCTGCCTCGTCTTTCTCACCGAATTCTTGCAAAACCTGCCAAAGGCGGTCTTGGCCGCGGTGGTCCTGACGGCGGTATTGGGACTTTTGGATTTTCGGGCGCTGCGGCGCATGTGGCGGGTAAGTCCGCTCGACTTTTATGCTGCTGCAATCGCGCTCGCTGCCGTGCTCGCGCTTGGAATTTTGCAAGGGATTCTGCTGGCGACCGTGGTCTCGGTCTTGATGCTGGTTGCGCGAGCCTCGCGCCCGCACGTGGCCTTTCTCGGCCGCATGCCAGGAACGAACCTCTACTCCGATCTTGCGCGTCACCCGGAAAACGAACCGCTGCTGAGCGTGATCGCCTTTCGCCCGGAAGCGTCGCTCATCTACATTAACGCAGATACCGTGCTCGAAATCGTGCTCGACCGCCTGCAGTTGGCAGGGCCGGCGAAAATTCGCTTGGTTGTGTGCGATCTCTCGGCCTCGCCCGTCGTCGATCTCGCCGGCTCGCGCATGCTGCATGAGTTGCATGGCGAGCTCGAGCGCCACGGCATCGCGCTGCGTGTCGTCGGCGCCCATGGTGCCGTGCGCGATCTGTTGCGCGCCGACGAGCTCAGCGAAAAAGTTGGGGGGCTTGAGCGCGGCATGTCGTTGCTCGGTCTCGTCGAGGACAAAGGCCACGGCTAGCGATCCGCGCCCGCACGGCGTCGCAGCGCCGCCCACGGGGCGAATAAAAGCGCGCCACGGGCAAAGCCATCACAGCTACGCCGGTGACGGCTTCACCTCAAATTCGCATTTCCTCGATACGCTCAGCCTTGCGCAGGGGGGCCTCGGTGGCCTCGACCACTTGTCCGACAGAAACTCCGGGGGCGGTCTCAAGCAGGGTCGCGTGCCCGCCGGCAAAACCGATTACCGCCATCTCGGTTACGACCAGGTCTACGCACCTGACCGAGGTCAGTGGCAAGCCGCACTCCTTGACGATCTTCGGTTTGCCCTTTGCGGTGTGCTGCATCGCCACGATCACCCGCTTGGCACCGGTAACGAGATCCATCGCTCCGCCCATTCCCGGCACCATCTTGCCCGGGATCATCCAGTTGGCGAGCCGCCCCCGGACGTCGACCTGAAGGCCGCCCAGAACGGTCATGTCGAGGTGGCCGCCGCGAATGAGCGCGAACGACATGGCGCTATCGAAGGTGGCGGCGCCCGGCAGGGCGCTAACGGGCTGGCCACCCGCATCGGTCAGCGTCGGGTGCGCCATACCGTCTTCAGGAATCGGGCCGGTGCCGATCAGTCCATTCTCGGACTGAAAGAACACATTCACGCCCTCGGGCACGAAGTTTGCGACCAGGGTCGGAATGCCGATGCCGAGATTGACGAGCATTCCCGGACGCAGTTCGCGCGCGATGCGCTTGGCAATGACGGTCTGCGCATCCATTGTTTCACCTATTGGCGACAAGATAATCGACGACCGCGGCAGGGGTAACCACGTGATCGGGTGCGATTACTCCGACGGGAACAATATGATCCGCGGTTACGATAACCGTGTCCGCAGCCAGGGCGATCACGGGATTGAAATTACGCGCGGTCAACGCGTAGGACAGGTTGCCGGAATAATCGGCAAGAAAGGCGTGTACCAGGGCAAAATCGGCGCGCAATGCGGTCTCCAGCAGATAGCTCGTGCCATTGACGTCGATTTTGCGCTTGCCATCCTCGACCACGGTACCGACGCCGGTCGGCGTTAGGATGCCGCCAAGGCCCGAGCCGCCGGCGCGGATACGCTCGATCAGCGTGCCCTGAGGGACCAGATCGACGGCAATCTTGCCGGCGATCATTTGTTGCTGGGTATCGGGATTGAGACCGATGTGGCTCGCTATGACCTTGTCGAGCAGTCCCGCGGACACGAGCTTGCCAATACCTTTGCCCGGAATGGCCGTATCGTTGGCAATAACCGCCAGCTTGCGCTTGTGCTGCCGCACCAGCTCGTCGATCAGCCGCTCGGGGGTGCCGACGCCCATGAAGCCGCCAATCATGAGGCTGGCGCCATCGGGAATCATGGCAGCGGCGCTTTCGCTCGAGATTGTTTTCATGGCGCGCTCGACCCCTTGCTACCCACGCTCGCTCGCAGCCCGGTGGGCTAGTTCATATGCCAGCCGTGGCTGACGACAACGGACTGACCGGTCAAGGCCTTGCTCTGGAAAGCGGCCAGCATCAGCGCGACTTCGGCCACATCATCGACGGTGGTGAATTCTTTATCCACCGTCTCGCCAAGCATCACTTCTTTTATGACGCGCTCTTCCGAGATGCCGAGTTCCTTGGCTTGCTCGGGGATTTGCTTATCGACCAAGGGCGTGCGCACGAAACCGGGGCAGATGATGTTGGCGCGCACATTGTGCTTGGCACCTTCTTTGGCCATGGTTCGCATGAGCCCAAGCAGGCCGTGCTTTGCGGTCACGTATGCGGCTTTCAGCGGTGAGGCCTCATAGCTGTGCACGGAGCCCATGTAGATCAGGGCCCCCGAGTTCTGCCGGTACATATGTTGGATGCACGCCTTGGTCGTCAGGAAGGCGCCGTCGAGGTGGATGGCCAACATGCGCTTCCACTCGGCAAAGGGAAACTCCTCGATCGGGTGCACGATCTGGATGCCGGCATTCGACACCAGAACGTCGATCCGGCCGAAGGCGGTGATGGCATCGCGGACACCGGCATTGACCTGATCCTCATTGGCCACGTCCATGGCGACGGCCGTCGCCGACTTTTTGTCTGCCAAGGCGCTTGCGGCGCTACGCGCGGCCTCGAGGTTGAGGTCGGCGATCACCACGCGGCCCTCGGCCTCCAGAAAGCGTTTGGCAATTGAATGGCCGATGCCACTGGCTGCGCCGGTGATGAGGGCTATTTTTCCATTCAATTTCATGGAGATACTCTCTGCAAAGGTTGATCACTTGCAAATGAGCACGGGCACCACACTGTGCGTCAGAACCCGCGCGGCCTGACTGCCCAGCATGAGGCGGGATAGCCCACGTCGACCGTTTGAGGCCATGACGATCAAGTCGCATTGCCTGGTCTGGGCCGCCTGCACGATGCCGTCGGCTGGGTGCTCCTTGAGATGTGCGGTGGCGCAGTCGACGTCCAACTCATTGGCGAGGTTGCCAACGGCGGAGAGGATCTTCGATGCCGCCGTGGCGGCAGCCTGTTCGTAGGCATCGAATGGAACCGTGACGGACCCGTGGCCGGAATAGGCGAGCGACCAGGGCTCCGACAGCGTTATGGCGGTGACGCGGGCCCGATGCGCCTTGGCCAGCTTCAATCCCATCTCGACGGCTTTCCAGGCCAGATCTGATCCGTCGGTAGCAATTAGGATGTGCGTATACATGGCCGTGCCACTGATTTCATATGGGCAGAAGTGTTCTTGATCTCGGTCTCGGCATTTGCCGCCGCGGTTGCAACGCGCCTTGGCGATAGACGCGAGCGCCCGCCGAGCTCACGCCCGTGATCGCTTCCGCGCATTTGCGCAGTATCCAGTGATCGACACCTCGACGATTGCAATAAGGGTGAATCCTGAACTCGATCGGCGGTGCCCACCATGACCGCCGCGCGCCGCTTCTCGCCTCGGCAACACTGGGCGAAAGCTTGAAAACAGCAACGCTGGGACAGAAGGGCATTCCGCAATCCGTTGCCCAGCCGTCCATTCCCGGGCCGTCAAAGGCGCCGCTGCCAAAAGGGTGCCAGCGGCGGCCTTCATCACCTGCGCCGCCCACCACCTCGGCCCCTGAAGCCGCCGCCTCCGCCTCTGCCTCCGCCCATGCCGATCCGGTGTCCGCCGCCACCGCCGCGGAACGCCGGCCGGTGCCCGCCGCCCGTCGGCGCATAGCCGCGCATTTGTGGGCGGTGAGCGGTGGGTCGCGGCCGGCTGGCTTGCCGCGCGTGCCCGGCGCCGCTTCGGGCGCCCTGGGCTCGCTTTGCATGGGCTCCCTTGGCATGGGCCGCTGCGGATTTCGCGCCCGCGGCGCGGCTGCCGTGCCCGGCGGCGGACTTGGCCTTGGCGCCGGCGCCGCCGTGAGCTGCCTTGGCCTTGGCCGCGCCTTGGGCCGCCTTGGCCTTACCGGCGCCTTGGGCGGCCTTCGCCCTGGCAGCGCCGCCCTGGGCTGCCGCCTTGGCCTTGGCCCCGGCGTCGCCAGCCTTGGCTTTGGCTAGGTCACGGCGACCCGCATCGGCTTTGCCGCGATAGGCCTCGCGCGCGGCGGTGCGACCGGCATCGCCGAAGCGTTGGCCGACCTTTGCATCACGATAAGGCACGTTGCCGCGATGCCTGGGATTGTGCCGCCAGGTATTGTCGGCGATTTTGGTACGGTTGAACTGGTTGAAACGATTGACGTTGACGTTCACGCGATCGCGCCACCAATCGAGGTTGCCCCAAATCGCCGATCCAACGGCAACCGCGGTTGCAAAGGCCAATACCCCGCCACCGGTAAAGCCGGCCGGATACCAGTAGTAGGGCTCGTAGTCGGGGTAAGGCCAGTCACCGTAGACGACCCTGGGATCGTACACGGGAACGGACACGTACTCGGGGTTGGCCGGCTCGATGGCAATCATTGGGGCTGTACCAGCGCCTGTCGGCGCGCTCGTTCCCGTCGGCGTCGCGACCGCCTTGACGGTTTGCTGCGCGGTGCTTTTGAGGTTGCCGGTCGCCTGGGCTCGCTGGCGCAGTCGCTGGACCGCGGCCAACAGCTCCGCCTGCTGCCCCAGAAAGGCATCGCCGAGCTGCTGCGTCCAATCCAGTTTGTCGCTCATCATCTGCAAGGCCTGCGGCACCGCGGTCAGGGCCTTGACGCTGGGATCCCACGGTTGCTTTTGCATGGCATCTTCCAGCGCCGTACCGGAGACGCCTGGATGGTCCTTGGCCCAGCGCGCGGCTTGGACAACTTCCGTTGGGTAGGTCGAAGCCATCAGCATCTGTGAAAGCAAGGGATCGGGATGCAGCGCGATCGGGGCGACCAGCTGTTCCAATTGTGCCTTGCTGAGCGGGGCTGCGCTCGCTTGTTGCGCGTGTGCCGGTGCGGCCATAAAGGCGCAAAACGCCATTAAAAGCGCAAACTTGAAAGACGACGAAAGGTACCTGATCGACATCCACCCACCTCCAGTTTTGCCGCAGTGATGGTGTCGCAGTCACCGCCGTTTCCTATCCGGTTTTTTCCGGAGGGCCCGGCGGGAGGATTGCCTACGCACGCGGCCCGGCGTCGGCCCATGGCTGCGCGAACCGGAGCGGTGGCGAACCGATGCTGTGGCCAACCGGACCAGCGTGGACATGAGGCAACGGTTCGTTGCATCGGCAAGCGCCTGCGCTGCTGTGGGTCGCGGCACTGAGTGTCCTGGCCGGCGCAAGGCCTCACGCGCGCCCGCGCAGGGTCAACATCTCGCGTACCGGCCAAGCTGGCGTGGTGACCTGCTCACATCCCGCGGCGCGCCAGAGCATGATCGCGCAGAATGTGCACTTCCATGTCGGTATCTTGCAGGATGGCCTCGAGGACATCGGAGATCGACAGCAAACCTACGAGATGACCGCTCTCCATCACCAGCAGATGCCGGACGCGGTTGAGCTTCATCGCCTTGCGTGCGGCCACCATGGCATCCTCGGGCGTGCAGGTAATCAGCTTGTTCGCCATCAGATCGCCGACCAGCAGACGGTCGATGTGCTTACCTTGCTGGGAAAAACCACGCATGATGTCGCGCTCGGTGAGCATGCCGACGATGCGACCGTTCCCATCGCGCACCGGCATTGCGCCGATTTGATTTGTCACCAGCAAGGTCGCCGCCGTCTCCACCGTATCTTCGGGTCGGCAGGTAATGACCACGCGCTTCAGCGTACTGAGGTACTCTTTGACCTTCATGTCACAAACATCCGCGAAGGCCTGCCTGGGCTACCTACTTCACGGCCGCGCCCTGCGACGCCTCGTAGGCGTCGCGATAACCGCGCGCTATGGTGCGGACGCCGCGGCCGATGTCCTCGTAGGCATCGTCCGGTAGATTAGCCAATGAAACGCGCAGCGACCAGTCGGGGGCGTCGAATCCGCCGCCGTTCAGGAGCACAATTCCGTGAGCTTCGGCCAGGCGGAAGGCAAGGTCGAGCGGGTGCACATGGCTTTTCAGGTATTCGACTGCCTCTTCGCCGATGTTTTTTCGCGCCCAGAATTCGAAATCGATCAGCCCGTAATAGGCGTCGTAGTTGGGATTTGGAGACAGCTGGAGGCCCATCGCGTCGACCAGCGTATCGAAGCGCTTTTTGACGATGTCCTTGCAGGCTTTTTGGTAGCGCTTCTCGGCGTCCATCATCTCGCACAGCGAGAAGAGACTCATCATCACCTGCTGTGGCAATGACAGCCCGGCCGTGTGATTGAGGGCTATGTCGCGGCTATCGGCCACGATGCGATCGATGAACTTGATCTTGCGCGGTTCCAGCGTCAGCGGTCCATAGCGTTTGTCGAGCGCCTTCAGTTGCGCTTCCGGCAGCTTGGCAAGCATCTTGTCGAAGATGTTGTCCTCATGCACCGCGATGACGCCGAGGCGCCAGCCGGTGCAGCCGAAGTATTTGGAGTAGGAATAGACGCCAATGGTGTTCTCGGGCAGCTCTCCGAGCAGCGAGCGGAAATCATCTACGAACGTTCCATAGACGTCATCGGTCAACAACATCAAGTCCGGGCGCTTGGTCTTCACCAACGTTGCAATCTTGGCAATCGTCTCCTTGCTCATCGCCATGCCGATGGGATTGCCGGGATTGACGATAAAGAAGGCCTTGATTTTCGGATCTTCGAGTTTCTTGATTTCCTCGTCGGTGTATTGAAAGCGGTTCTCCTGCGGCGCTTTGATTTGCACCATCTTGAGGTCGTAGTCTTCGAGATGGGTCATCTCGAGATAGGGCGTGAAGATCGGCGTTCCGAGCGCAATCGAATCGCCCGGGTGCAGCAGCCGGTTGGCTTTCAATGATTTGAAAATATAGCACATCGCCGCGGTACCACCCTCGACCGCGTAAAGGTCGAACTTTCCTGGCGGCCGCGGCGATCCGCACATCGCCCACATCAAGTATTCACGCACAATTTGCTCGTTGTGGACGAGCATGCGATCGGGCACGGGGTAGTTGTCGCCGATGATCGAATCGACGAGCTCGTGCACGAAGGCGTCGCGATCAAATCCAAATTTCATGGTCGCAAAGCGCAGCATCGACGACAGGAACTCAGCGCCGGGCATGTCGGCGTGCTTGCCAAGCCAGGCTTCCAGGCGCGTCGCAATGCCATTTGCCTGGGCCATGCCGCCAATACCGGCTGGGTGATCCATCACGCGTCTGCTTTCGGTCATGGCAAACTGGCCGAGCAGAAAGAAGCCCTCGCGCGGCGTGGTGGCGACCCAATTGGGATTACCGCGACCGGCATTGAGGAACGCCGATTGCGTGGTCCGCGACGCCTTCTTGGCCAGACCGATCAACTCATCCTTGATCTCGAAGGGACTGAGCGCTTCGAATTTGCGCAGCGTCAGGATGTCGGCCATGATTTACTCCCGGTTGGATGCTGTTCAATGCCAATGCGGCACGCTGGCTTGCGGACGGATGCTCGTTAACGGAGGATAACGACGTTCTTGCTCGCTCGACTGTTTTGCCCTTTCCCGCTAGGTCAGCAACATGACGAGGACCATGCCCCAGACCGTCAGCAGGGTATTGCCGACCGCGTAGGTCACCGTGTAGCCGAGCCCTGGAATTTGGCTTTTGGCACGATCGTTGATCATGCCGAGCGAGGCCGTTGTCGTCCGCGCCCCGGAGCAGCATCCCAAGAGGATGGCATCGTCAAAGCGGAACAGGTATTTGCCGACGTACATCGCCAGAATCAACGGCACCGTCGTGACGACGACACCCCACAGGAACAGGCTGAAGCCAAGCGCTTTCAAGCCGGCGACAAAGCCCGGTCCGGAAGAAATGCCCACCACGGCGATGAAAACATTGAGGCCGACCGAATTCATGAACCAGACGGTGGAGGAGGGAATGCGGCCGAAGGTCGGACGCACCGAGCGCAGCCAGCCGAAAAAAAGCCCCGCCATCAGCGCGCCGCCGGAGGTGGAGAGCGTCAGCGGAACGCTGCCGACCTTGTAGACGATGGCGCCAAGCAGGGCACCGATCGTGATGGCCGCACCAATGAACGCCACATCCGCCACATCGGTCGCCCGGTCCGGGTAACCCAACAACTTGGTTGCGGCGGCGATGTCCTGGGTGCGTCCGACAATGGTGACGATATCGCCGCGATCCAACGTGGTGTTGGGCAAGATCGGAATGTCTGTGGCGGTCGCCCCGCGCGTGATCTTGCGCAGGAAGACGCCGCGCGCCGCCGGCGATTTCGCCAACTCGGCCAGGCTCTTGCCATCGGCTTCTTTGCTGGTGACGTAGACGTCGACGCCCTCGATCGGCACCGCCAGCAGCTCGCGGTCGTCGACTTCTTGCGCGGTTTGCCCAATCAAGTTCACCAACACGTCACGCCGACCGGCAATGGCAAGCACATCGCCGGCTTGGATGACGGTGTCGGCGGTGGCATCGATGATTTTTCCGGCGCGTCGTATGGCTACAACGAATACCCGCTCTTCCGGCAGAAACGCCTCGGCTTGCTGCACGGTTTTGCCCACGGCGCGTCCGTCCTCGGCGATGCGGTAGGCGCGCAACTCGAATTGATGCCACGCCGTTCCCGGACCGCCCAAGGCGCGCTTGCCCCCATGCTGCTCCTCGTAACGCTTGCAAGCGGCTTCGAGGTCGATGCCGAGCAGCACCGGCCCGACCAGGGCCAGCACGATGGCCGACCCGATGGTGCCGAAGATGTAGGTGACGGCGTAGGCCACCGGCATGGCATCCAAAAGCTTCTTGGTTTCCTCGGCCGGCAGGCCCAAGCGGTTGATGGCGTCGGTGGCAAGCCCCATCGAGGCCGAGATGGTCTGCGAGCCGGCATAAAGCCCCGCCGCCGAGCCGACGTCGTAGCCTGCGAGCTTGGCCCCGCCAAAGGCCGCAAGCAGACAAAAGACGCAGACAACCGCGGCAAACAGCGCTTGTGGGATGCCGTCCTTCGCAATGCCGCGCACAAATTGCGGACCAACCCCGTAGCCGATGGCGAACAGGAACATCAGAAAGAAGGCTGGCTTGATCGGTCCGGTAACCGTGATGCCGAGCTGACCGATGAGAACTGCGGCGATCAGCGTCGCCGTCACCGCGCCAAGACCCAACCCCTTGTAGGTGAAGGAGCCAAAATAGTAGCCGAGCCCCAGCGACAGGAAGATCGCAATTTCCGGATAAGATCGCAGCGTACTAACAAACCAATCGATCATGACAATACCATCCATACCTACAAAACCGTCACGTCAATCGACGCGCCACCAGCCAACCGCGCCACCTCAGGCGGCCCGTTTTGGAGCCGGGCCGACCCGCTTGGCCAGCGCCTCGGCCCGCACCAGCTTCAGCCCTTCGGCCGCGTCGTAGCCGTGGATCTCCTTGACATCGAGTTTGCGCATAAAGTCGATGGTTTCCTGGGTGATCACCTGGCCCGGCACCATGATTGGGAAACCTGGCGGGTAGGGGATCACAAAATTCGCGGACACCAGATCGGGGCCATTTTTGAGACGACGGTCGATTTCCGGGTCCGCCAGCCGGATGTATTCGCAGCCCTCAGCATCGTAGGCGGCATAGAACCCAGACCGAATATCGCCTTCGTTGGTTCGCTTGCCCGCATCCTTGCGGAAGGCGGCGTGGAAATGCGAGAAGTTCGGCAGATCTGGCACATCGGTCATCAGGCTCTTCACCCGCGCATCGAACGCCAAGCGAACATTCGGCCCGCCCTGTGCCAAGCGCTGATCGATCTCCGCACTGATCTCGGTCAGAACCCGAATGAGATGGGCGACGTCACTGCGCGTGTTGTTGATGTTGGATTGCAGCAAGACCGAGTTACGCGAGGTCTTATTGAGCTGCACGTTATAGCGATTGGCCAATAGCCCCTTGAATTGGGTGCCGTCGAAACCTGCGCTACCGCAGACCAGCGTCATGCGGGTGGGGTCGAGGCAGAACTCGTCCTCGTGCATGCTGTGGCGTACCACCGCCCAGTTCGATTTGGGGTCGAGGTAGTCGGTGAAGCCGCTATGTCGATATTCGCCTGGCACCATCTGGTCGGCGCCGAGAATGCGGAAATATTTCGAAATCAGCGGATGCTCTTTGACGGCGTGGCGGATTGCCAATGCGACCTCGATCGCATTGTGCACGAGCCCATAGCCCTCCAACTCCATCTGTCGCCGGGCGACGTCGAGACTGGCGATCAACTGCTGGTTCGGGCTGGTTGAGGCATGGGTAAACACCGCCTCGTGGAATTGCGCTTCCACGCTGTGAAACTCGACATCCTTGACCAGCAGCATCGAGCCCTGCCGCAGGGCCGACATCGACTTGTGCGTGGAGTTGGTTTGATAAACCCGCACCTTGACCTTGCGGGGATCGGGAATGAGGCGGGTGCTCAACAACAGCTCGATTGACGGCTTGGCACCCAATTCGGCCTGCTGCTTCTCGTATTCGGCGACCGACGCCGGGTCCTTGATCCAACGCTCAATGTCGTTGGCCGCCCCCATTGCCGTGCGCGGCCGCAGGAATGGCGAGAAGCGGGCGAACCCGAACCAGGCCTCATCCCAGAGGAAGATCAGGTCCGGCTTGATCGCCAAACACTCTTGCATCAGGCGTCGGGTGTTGTAGATGTGGCCGTCAAAGGTGCAGTTCGTCAGATCCACCATCTTGGCGCGGTGCAACCTGCCCTCGGCCTTCAGATTGAGCAGCGCCTGCTTGATGGTGCGCAGGGGCACCGCTCCATACATCGAGTACTCGGTCATCGGGAAGGCTTCGACGTAGAGCGGTTGGGCACCGCTCAGCACCATGCCGTAGTGATGTGACTTGTGACAATTCCGGTCGACAATGACGATGTCGCCCGGCGCCAGCAGCGCCTGTACGGCCATCTTGTTGGAGGTCGAGGTGCCGTTTGTGACAAAGAAGACGTGATCGGCGCCAAAGGCGCGCGCCGCCATCTCTTGCGCTTTTTTGATATTTCCGGTTGGCTCCAGCAGGCTATCAAGTCCACCGGTCGTGGCGCTGCTCTCGGCGAGAAAAAGCGTCGGACCATAAAATTCGCCCATGTCGCGGATCCAATCGGATTTGAAAACCGATTTTCCGCGCGCGATTGGCAGCGCGTGGAAGGTGCCGATCGGCCGTCGTGCATAGTTTTTCAGATTGTTGAAGAAGGGCGTATCGTAGCGATCCTGCACGCCCTCGAGAATGGCAAGGTGCAATTCCAGAAGCTCCTCCACGGCGTAAAACACCCGCCGCAGCGCCTTTGCCTCGGCACTTCCGGCCAGGGTCTCGACGTCACCGTTGCAAAGCAAATAAAGATCGAGCTCGGGTCGCACGCGCTTCAATGTCTGCGCCAAATCCAAGCTCAAGCTGCCCGCGCTTTCGCGCTTGCTTGCGGCCTCAGCCAATGATCGCAAAATCTGTGCGTTGCGGCGCGAGCGAAACGGAAAACCCTCATGAATAATGACGGCCGCGAGGTCCGGGTTGAGGATGGCCGCGCAGAACGCATCCTCGAAACTGCCGACAAAAACCGGTTCATAGATGAAAGCGTCTTGCGCTCGCCGCAGCCTGCGCCATTCCGCGGCTAGCGCAGGCCAGCGCCCGGCCGGCGCACCGGTGACGATCAAGACCTCGAAGTAGGGTCGATGTCCCTCGCTGCGGCCGAGCGATGGCGGCAACACCTCGGCCGTTGCCGGGTCGCCGTTCTCTTGGGCGTGCCAATCCGTGGCGTGCTGACGGAAGGAGCGCGTGAGCAGGGCGCGGGTGATACGACGAGCCAGAGTTGCGCTCGCACGCGCATCGTCGGCGGCGGCATAATCGCTCAAGGCGGTGAGCAGTTGAAGTCCAGGAAAGGCATGAAAGTCTTCGGTTGACGTCATTTCGGCGAGGGCCGCCTCGAAGGCGGCCCGACTACCGGATCCGTCACACCAGGCCTCGGCCACCTCCACCAGATTTCGCCATTGGTCGCCGCGCGCTCCGAGCCCAGCGAAGAACTGATCGATCCGAACGGCGTGACGGCCGCCTGGCTGTGACATTTGCTTTTTCCTAATGCACGAAACCGCTTCTCCGCACTATTGCCTGGCGTTTCAGGTGTTATCCGCTCCGCCAAGCCCCTTTTTGCTGCTTTGACCCGCGCGAGCAGGCCACATCGCCTTCGGCAACCGTGTGCACACGCATCGTTTTCCAGAAGCGAGGCCGCGCACATCATGGCGATCACCTAAAAAAGCTTGCGGAGAGTCCGGAGCCTTGGTGAACGCCTTGCGTGTGCACAAAGATCGCGTCCCGAAAGAAGCTTTCGCTTTAGCGCCTAAGACTGCGTGCGTACCTCGACGCGGTAACGTTGAGGGGCACGCTTCGCGATAGCTCGTCCGCTTGCACTGGGCGCTCTGCTAACAGACGAGGGCGCGCCTCGGATTTTTTTGGCAGGAAAAGGGCACACCTCGGTTTTTTCTGTCGCCTCGTTGGCGCGTTCAATAGTGGCGGTCCGATCACGCCAATCCATAATCAGCCCCGAAAGCCAAAAGCCTTTTCTATGGCCTTTTTAGTTGGTTATGATCGATTCGGCGCTGGCTGGCCGAGTTCGCAGTTGCCGCCTCGAAGGGGCTTGAAAAGGCCCGCGAGGGAAAGCGTTTCCCTGCCGCGTCCCGTAAAGGCTGCAGTCGCCTAGCGGTTGTTTTTCCCGTGTCGAGTAGCGCAAAAACCAGCAGCGCGTTCGCGTGCCCGATGAGATCGCGCCTGCGCTGTCGCTATTGACAACGGAGGCACATGCGCGACCAGGGCACCACGCACCCGTTCCTAACCCGGCTGCTGCTTTGGCTGGCGTTGATCGCGACCATCCTCGCCTTGAGCCCCGGAACGGCACGAAGCGACGAGCCGGGCCTCATTGTGGTGCAACAGGAACCGGATCGATTTGCCAATCGACCATTCTTCAGGGATACGACGCTCGAGTTGCATCCGCGTACTTACTATTACGTGCGCGACAACTTCGACGGCAGCAAAAATCAGGCTTGGGCCGGTGGCGGCTGGCTTGCTTACCATTCGGGTCTGCTGGCCAACACTTTTCACATCGGTGCAACGCTTTACACCGCGCAGCCGATTGTGGCGCCGGATAACGAAGGCGGAACGCTGCTGCTGACGAGCGAGCAGGACCCGCTCAATACCCTGGGCATTGCCTACCTCGGCGCCAAGTTCTGGGGACAAGATCTGCTGGTCGGGCGCCAAATGGTCGACACGCCCTTGATCAACCGCCGCGACAACCGGATGATTCCCATTATCTACGAGGGTGCAACCATCCGCTCGGATGCGGGCAAAGGTGCAAGGTTCGAATACATTGCCGGCTACTTACAACGTTTCAAACCGCGCGACAGCAACGACTTTGACGACATTTCCCAGGGCTTCAACGTCAACGAAGTGGACGCCGGCACCCCCTTTGGCTGGTTCCGCTATCGCCCTAACGAGAACCTCTCCTTCGAAGCCGAGAATTATTGGGTCGAAGACACCATCAATACGGGCTATGTCGAAGCGGTCTATAAGTTTCCGCGCCGCGCGAGTGGTCCCCAGTTTGAACTCGCCGCCAATCTGATTACGCAAAACAGCGTCGGCGGCGATCTCATCACGGGCCCGCCGTCGTTTTTTACTTACCAGGGTTCGGCGCGCCTCACTGTTGATTTCGGTGATCTAGATCTGCTGTTCGTGGGCTCGACCACTGGCAAGCAGAACGCCATCAATTTCCCGCTGGGAACCAAGCCCAACTACACCGACTTGCAGCAGCTGGCCTTCGACAACGCCGGCGAGGAGGCCGCCGGCGTGGGCGCAGTCGTGAAGCTCGACAAGGTCGGTCTCAAGGACGTGACTGGCACCGCCTTTTTTGTTTGGGGATGGGATGCCATCAATCCAACGACCCATGCCTCGCTGCCCAACGAGCAGGAGCTCAATCTTGCCCTGCGCTGGCAGCCGAGCGACGAGCGTTGGAAGGGGTTGAGCGTCTGGGCGCGCTACTCGGACATCTTTTCAACGGGTAGTGCGCGCGACACTCAGCCCGAGTTGCGCTTCGTCATCGACTATACGGTGCCGTTGTGGCCTCGCTAACTCAACCTGCGAATCACCACCCAAGGTCGGTGCTTGCCTCCATTGGGTCGGCCGCGCTAGCTCAAAGCGCCGGATACTCGACTGGACGACATGGGCAGCGACTGGCCGGCGGGTCCGATACGCGCGGCATCAACGCTCACCTCGCTTCCCCAGTCAGGCGCCATTGCGATGGCAATGCGACTGTCCTCCGACGACCTGAAGAGCGCAAACCACCAGCGCCTTGTCGCCTGGGATTGCAGCGAGGCTCGGATCACAGCGGGCCCACGAAGATCGAAAGCAATCTGGCGAAGATTTGCGTCGATGCCTGTGCCGCAGGCCTTCACATAAGCCTCCTTCAGCGACCATAGATCCAGAAAGCGGGCGGTTTGCTCCGGCGCAGGGACGGCGCGAATCTGGGCTTGTTCGTCGGCAGAACAGACGCCCGACATCAATCGCGCGAGGTCGTTGACCTGCGCACGGCACTCAGCGTCGACACCGACCTCTCCATCGCGGCTAATGGCGCACGCCACGTGCCCCTTCGTATGGGACAAACTAAAGCGAAGCGGCGGATCGTCGAGAGCTGGCGTCGATAGATAAGGTTTTCCGAGCGCGGTGCGCTCGAAACGCCAGGCCTCGGGAGGATGGTTCGGAACCAGCGACGTCAAGGTGCGCCGAAGCAAGGCATGTGCTGCCGCATAGTCGCGGCGATCCTCGGGGACCAAGAACCGTTGATAGGCCTGCGTTTCCTCCGCGTCGAGCAACGCGGCATCGTCTGCCGTAGCCGTGTCCGTCAATGATGTCGTAATGGCGCAGCGCAGATGCAGGAGCGGCAGGTGTGTCATATCCCCAAAAGCTCAAACGCAGTGCCAATGTCTGCTTCGATTTCCTTGGACCGAACCAACGCGCACCGCCGCGCCGTGCCGACGAGGGGGTGTTGGCCCTTAACGCGAACGCTAACGGCATCCAACGTCGATGTCCACGGCGAGCCGCCCAAAGGACGCCATCGAAGGTCTTAAAAAATTGCCCGTCACTTCCGAGCCGTGAGAGCAAGCAGGAACCACACGAGGGCGCCCGAACGCCCGAGCCAACCGGGCAACTCCGCGCGAACGGCGATGATCCGGGTTTACGGGCTCGAGCCGTTTTTGATGAAGGTTCCGTCCTGGAGCTCCCGCAAGGCCTGCTTCAGTTCGGCCTGAGTGTTCATCACGATCGGGCCGTACCAGGCCACCGGCTCCTGCAGCGGCTTGCCAGAGACGAGAAGAAAGCGGATGCCCGCGTCGCCGGCCTGGACGACGACCTGATCGCCGCTGTCAAACTCGACAAGGGAGCGATTGCCCGTGGTCTCGCGCCGCACGATCTCGGTCCCGTCGATCTCCTTCTCGGTAAGCACCCCAAAAGGTTGCGAAGCCCCGCGAAACCAACCTGATCCCTCGAACACATACGCGAAGGCATGCCGTTCGGTCTCAACCGGCAAAGTTTTGCGCACTCCCGGTGGCACCCAAATATCGAGATAGCGGGGTTCGGCCGCGACACCTTCGACCGGGCCGCGCTTGCCCCAAAAGTCGCCACAGACGACGCGCACGCGCGTACCGTCGTCGTCGGCAATCTCAGGAATTTCGGCGGCCTTGACGTCCTGATAGCGCGGCGCCGTCATCTTCAATGATGTGGGAAGATTGGCCCAAAGCTGAAATCCGTGCATGCGACCGCGCGCGTCACCCTCGGGCATTTCCTGGTGCAGAATGCCGCTACCGGCAGTCATCCACTGTACGTCGCCGGCGCGGAGCGCGCCCTTGTTGCCGAGGCTATCTTGGTGCTCAACCGTTCCTGCCAGCACATAGGTGATGGTCTCGATGCCGCGGTGAGGATGCCAGGGAAAACCCGCCCGATAGTCTTCGGGTCGATCGTTCCGGAAATCATCGAGCAGCAGGAACGGATCGAAGCTGGTGGTATCGCCGAAACCGAAAGCGCGGCGCAGCTTGACGCCGGCACCTTCAATGGCAGGTTGGGATTGGGTGATCCTCTTCACCGGTCGTATGGACATGGGGCTGCTCCCGTTGTCTTCAGGCGGCGACGGCGCGCTTGCTGGCGTTAAAGTGCTCGGCCATCCCGGCAAAGCGATCGGCGAATGTCTGCAAAAACGCCCGCGTGCCGGTATCGGTTATCACGTTGCTAGCATCGATCAGATCGGGCCGAAAGCTAACGTAGGCCTCCCCGCCCATGACCAGCGCGCCAAGAGCGCCGAGAACTTGCCTCAGATGCTGTTGCGCGATGGCGGTACCGATTGCACCCGGGGAGGTACCGGTAACCGCCGTGGGTTTTCCCGCCCACGAATTTTGGCCGTGGGGCCGGGTGCCCCAATCGATCGCATTCTTGAGAAGGGCGGGAATTGATCGATTGTGCTCCGGCGTAAAAATAAGCAAGGCGTCGGCAGCCGCCAACTCGGCTTTGAACCTGGTCACACTCGCCGGCGGTGGGTTTTCCAGATCCTGATTGTACATGGGCAAATCGTCGATCCGAACGAACGTGATCGCGAGCTTATCCGCGGCAAGCTTGGCAAGCGCTTGCGCGAGCTTGCGATTGATGGAGGCGCGGCGATTGCTGCCGACGACCGCAGCAACATTGACCTTCGGCATAGTTTGCCCTCATCTTAGTTACCCTATGATACTGGGGCTAATTAGATGCCTGGCAAGCAAACGCAAGAGCGCACATCGATGTTACCCGGTAACCTGCATGTGCCCGAGGACTGCCGAGCCGTCAGCGATGTTCTCGATCGGGTCGGCGACAAATGGAGCGTGCTGGTCGTTGTCATGCTCGGGGACGGCCCGAAGCGGTTCAATGAGCTCCGCCGCTCCATCGCTAGTATTTCACAGCGGATGCTCACCTTGACGTTACGCGGCCTAGAACGGGATGGCCTCGTCACGCGCACGGTGTTTCCAACCATCCCGCCCCGTGTGGACTACGAGCTCACCGACCTCGGTCGGTCGCTGTTGATGCCGGTGGATGCCCTGGGACGCTGGGCGCGCGAGCACCACGCCAAGATCGTACGGGCGCGTGAGCGCTACGACGCAATCGCCAAGGGACGCGCGCGGCCGAGGCTTGGTTGATGGTGGGCGGGTTCCGGCGTCGAGCACACCGGCAGCAAGAGCGTGCCGTCTTCGGCGGGCGATCCGGTGGCCAGCGCTGGACAAGCCGCACGCTGGTCGAGGCTCACCACACGCGCGGCACGAGCCGCTGCGGTGTCTTGCGCATATAGTCCGCATAACCCGGCAGCTTCCTCGCCAAAAAGCGTTCCTCATCGCGCAGGCGCCAGACGAGCACGGCGAACGCGGGCACGAGCATCACGAGCCCCCACCAAGACCCCAAGGCCAATGGAATTCCCAAGAGCATCACCAGCGCCCAGCTGTACATTGGGTGGCGAACCACCGCATAGGGTCCGGTCGAGATGACCTGCTGGCCCTCGGCGACCTGGATGGTGGCGGCACCATAGGTATTCTCGCGGAAGACAAAATAAAAGCCCACATAGGCGATGATGATCAGAAGATTGCCGAGGACAACGATCGACGGCGGTACCTGCGACCAGCCTAGCCGATGGTCGATGGCCGAAACGACCGGCAGGGCGCCGATGGCCAGCAGGGCAACCGCCATGATGAGCTTCTGCGAGGGCTCTGTTTCGGCCCCGGGCCCCGCGCGCATGCGGCGCTCAAGAAGCTTGGGATCCTTGACCGCGAGATAGGCCGTGATCGCTAACGAGCAGCCAAAGAAGACGGCTGTAAACACCCATGCCTGAACATAGTCGAACGTCCAGGCGGGCAGAAAAACCAGAGCTCCAACGATCAGCGGAAGCTGGAGGAGGCTCAGCGCTACTCTAAGGTAGAGTTTGTCCATTTTGCTGCCCCATAGCTCGGATCCGCGGCCGGGAGCGACCACGACACCCGCGCAGGGAAGGAGCTAGGCAGTCTCGACAAGAAGACAAGGAGGCTGGGCTCGGCTGGAACCGAAACGAGACCCGTCTCGGTGCGTTCGACCCTTGGCATGAGCCTTCTAAAAGGATCCGCCTCGCAAAAGCCCGGGGTGCCTAGCTCTAGGCGAGATCAGCGTCTTGCTTGAGTGGCGCCGGCACGGCAGGGCCCGGCCATAGGACGCGTCCCTCATCGATCTCCTTGAAAAACCATTGCTGGAAGCCGCGCGCCAAGAGCCACTCGATGCGATCACCCCGCCAGAAGATCCGCGTCTTCTCCAGATCCGCCTGGCGCAGATGCGCGAGGTAGCGTCTTGCTCGCTGTGTATCTGCGGCGCAAATCGGCAGCGATCGCATCAACTTGAACCATCGTGCGAGATTGGGATGCACGGCCGCCGAAAACTCGACCTCCATGGCCTTCGCACTCGCAAGGTGCGGAAAGAGCGCAATGTCTGCAATGGACAATTGTCCGCTCACAAATTCGCGGTGAGCAAGCTCGCGGTCGAGGGCCTCGTACACGAGCTGGAGGTCGGCACGCGCCGCCGCGAGCAAACCATCTGGCATGCGGTCGGTGCGATCCGCCCATTTCCAGTAGGAAACATCGACCAGAATGGGATCGATGAAGCTGTCGGCCGCACGTTCCCAGGCTCGGGCATGGACGCGAGCGGCGGCAGAGCCGGGATAGATGGGTTTCTCCGGATAGCGATACTCCAGATAGGCCACAATGTCCGACGAATTCACGACAACGATGTCATTGTCGATGAGGGTTGGCACTTCAACGCGGCCGTTCACTCGTTTCAGTGCATCGTGATTGGCCTTCAGCAGGCCGTCTACGACCTCACAGTCGATGGCTTTGAAGTCAAGGACCATTCGTACCTTGCGCGCGAACGGACTGAAGGCACTGTCATAGAGCTTGATCATGAACACTCATCCTGCAGAGGAGCCTTGGGCAACGACAGCATGGCACCGGAGGGTTCGCAAGCCACGCTCGAACACATCCAGCCGTTACTGGCCCAATTCGATCGGGGTTAGGAGCTGGGCAGGGTTTTGCACGACTTGGCCCTCAGACGACATAAAAGTTGCCAGCCCCGGGACAAAGGCCGCTCTAGACAAAACGTGCTTCGAATGCCGTCTTCGCATCCCTTTGCAGCCCTGCCGTCTCATAGAACCGCAGCGTCTCCTGTCGTCGCGAGCCGGTCATTAGGCTTACCCGGTAGCATCCCTGTTGGCGGGCGGCTTCGATCGCGTGTTGCACGACCCTTCGACCGTAACCCTGCCTGCGCTGGTCTTTGTGCGTCACGACATTTTCAATGAACGCAAATGGGCGCCCGCACCTTGAGAAATTGCGGCAAACGACCAGCATGCAGGTGCTGACGCAGGTACAGTCCAGTTCGCAAACGAGGATCGTCGTCCCGGCCTGTCCCAGGACGTCGGCCAGCGCATCGCGCGCAGCGGCTTCGGAGGGCCAGGGCGGATCCGCGGGATTGAGGTGGCCGTAAAGCTCGCACAAGGCCCCTAGGTCGGCCAGCCTGGCCGGTCTAATCGTGATGTTGCTCACTGGATATCCCTTCGATGCAGCATGGCCCTAGCGGGAAAATCGCCTCCACCTGCTGCTGACTGTCCTTACGGCGAACGCTGATTTGGCCGTTGTTTTCAAGAACCGCAAAATGCACGTCAGTGACGGCCGCACAACCGCCGGCCCGAAGCGCCGCCTCAAGCTCATGCTGGGTCAGCCTCTCGCGGTTCATCACGTCCCGAAAAACATGCCCGTCGTGAATGATGACCTGGGGTTTGCCCTCCACAAACTGTTCCAAACGCTTGCTTCTGAAAGTCGCGTAACCGATCACCCAATTCAATGCCACCAATGTCGCCGCCGAGATCAAACCGCCGACTACGGAATTGTCGCCACCGTTCATTGAGTTCTGAACGGCGTTGCTCAAAACCAGAAGCAACACCAAATCGAAGGGTGCAAGCTGGCCGACTTGACGCTTCCCACTCAAGCGCAACAACCCGAGCAGAAACCCATAGACAATCGCGCCGCGCACCAAGAATTCCCACCACGGCAACGCCATAGTCCACATCCCGTTTTCTCCTTCCCATAGTGCTTGCACTGCGTACCGCAATTTGCACGTTTAGCGCTCGCACGATGCACGCTGGGTCAAGGAGACCTAGACCCTCGGCACGGCTTTGGCTGGGTAATACCAGCGCGGAGGCGGTGGCGGCCATCGACGCGACCGCGCGACAATCTCGCCGCCCTTTCGGCAAAATCGGGGGCTGCCCGAAGGTGCTGTTTGGCGCCGGCAAACAACGGTTTTGGTCTATAGCCTCAAACGGTTAGCAGCGCCGATCGCCGACAAAACGCGTTCGCATGCCGAACCGGTTTCGCCGCGGCGGCATGCCATACTTTAATCGTCTTCCCACGGCATATATTATGTTCGGGGTGTCCAGCGCAAAGGCTGGAGCATATTGCGGGTGTCTGCTCTAGCGGACGGTGCGGGCCGTCAAGCCCCACCCTTGCGCGCATTTTCGCGGCGCGGATTTATCACCGCCGAGCGACCAGGAGCCGCGCGTCGACCGCCGATCGGCTCCGCAATTGGCAACTCTCGTTCACACTGATCGCAAGCAGACGCCAGGTCGCCTGCGCGCTTGAGACCGGTGCTGCGCTGGCAATACGCGCGACATGATCAACGGCGGTCATCATATCGGTTAGCCACCATATCGGTCAGACACCGCCAACCCTCGTCTATGCCGGCAAGGATGTAGGTGAAGAGGGATGCCGGCGCCGATGCGGCGCACCGCTTGTTGGCTCGGGGGCAATGGCCCTAATTCCAGACAGCGGGTAACGCACTCGCGAGAAAAAGTTGAAACACAAGACTTCACGACTGCGTAACAACAGCCCGAATGTGCGCACCTGCCGCATTGGAGACCGAGAAGCGAACGCCAACCTCGTGACGGGCAGCAAAGGTGACGCAAAGGCATCCCGGGCAACGCGATCACCTGTCGCCGGTTGTTCGCAAGCAAAGGAAGATTGAGATGATCATGCGACACAGAATGATGCTCGTTGCGGTCGCGGCCATGCTGAGCACGGGCATTGCTGCGCCGGCCGCGCAGCAGCGAACGCAACCCGATGCGGCGGCACCGACAGCGGCGCCGCGGATGCATGGCTTGCCTGGCTATCAACCGGGACTGCTGCAGGCCGGTCGCAACCCAATCCTGGTATCTTCGAGGGAGGATGACTGGACGGCACAGGGTGGCGCGATGCGAGGCTTGGACAAGTAAGCCAAGCGAACCTCGCGCCCTGGACTTGAGCTCACGGGCCTACGCGGCCGAGCACTATTGAGGCGGGCGCTGCAAAAAATGTGCGGGCCCCCTAAGATAGGGTCGCGTGAAGGCTGCTTGCGTGGTGGTCGCGGCGCCGAAGGTCGGTCGGAGCATGTTCTGGTCGCTCGCCGACGCTGAGCCAGTGGAGGGGAATTTTAATCTCGCAACGAACCCCATCGGGGGCAAGCGAGAGGTCAACCGTGCCCCCAAGTTCATACGGTATCAGATCTCGAATTACGCTGGTTCCATATCCTAGTCGCGTGGTCGGCATGACCTTTGGGCCACCGCTCTCGAGCCACTCAATAAAAAGCCGGCCATGTGATTGGCCATTCTGCTCCTGGCTCCAGCGCACACACACGTTTCCCGCTGCGGTCGAAAGCGCCCCGAATTTGGCGGCGTTGGTGGCGAGTTCGTGGATCACCATTGCAACGGCTTGCCCCGCATCGGCACTTAGAATGTCGTCAGCCCCGTCGATGCGTGTGTTGGCCCCGGTCGCATAGGGTGCAAGCTCGCGCTCGACCAGCTGCACGAGCGGTATTCCCTGCCAGCGCCGATGGCTGAGAAGCTCGTGTGTCGCCGCCATCGATTGAATACGACCCTCTAGCGCAGCGACGAAATCCGCCATCGAGCTGTTTGTCTCCTGCGTGCGCGAGGCAACGACTGCGACGATGGCGAGAACATTCTTGACCCGATGGTCAAGCTCGGCAATCAGCAGGTTCTTTTGTTCTTCGAGAGCCTTGCGCTCGGTAATGTCCCGCGTCAGGCCTTTGATGCGCAAGAGGGTACCTGCAGCATCAAATTCGCCCTTCGCCGTTTCCTCCAACCAAACCTGCCGCCCATCCGGACGGATGAAGCGGAAATTCATGGCGTATGCTGGCTGACCCGGACAGAGCTTGCGAATGTTGGTCTTGACGGCCTCACGATCCTCGCGATGGATGCATTTTAGGAAATCATCGAGCCGCGTGACGCTGGCGCCGCGCCGTTCGTAGCCCAGGATCTCGGCGGCCCTTTCACAGCGCTTTGATACGCGCGTGGCGGCGTCCCATTCGAAAGCCATCACTTGTCCGGCCGCCATTGCATCCACCAAAAGGGCATTGCTCTCGCTGAGCAAAGCCTCTGTGTGTTTGCGCTCCGTAACATCGATGTTGACGCCAATTACTCGTTCGGGTTGCCCGTCGCCATTGTAGGAAATGAAGCTGCGTGATTCGATCCAGCGGACACCTCGACCGGGAATAACCGTGCGATAGTCGGCGTTGTACTCGCCCCGTCGCGACCCGAATGCTATGCGCCGAAGATTGTCGAGCTTTCCGATATCCTCAGGATGTACCCTGACCTGCCATTCACGACGCGCCGTTTTGGTCGTCCCCTCCGGCAAGCCGTGAATTACGGCATAGCCTTCCGAGACGTCCATTTGGTCTGTCCTGACATCATAGGCGAAGCTGCCGACCAGCGCGGCTTTGCCAGCCAACGCGAGTTGAAGATTGCGCTCGGCGAGTTCCTGCTCAGCTTTCTTGCGTTGCGTGATATCCCGGACAGTCCCGCGCAAGCTAATCGGAACACCGCGAGCGTTGCGGATGATGGAGCCGTCTAATGCCACCCACCGCGTTGCCGCGGGGTAGGAATCGTTGGGCTGATGCACGACCCGATATTCAGCCTGCCAGGCACCACCCGCTCGCTCGAATTCCGCCAAGCCCGCGTCGATACGTGCCCGATCGTCAGGATGTATAAAGCGCCGCACTTCCTTACTCGTGAGCGGCGGGATTTTGTGTCCATGAATCTGAGCGGCACGCGCATCGCACTCGAGCTCACCCGTGCCAAGGTTGATGCTGAAGGCACCCAACGAGGCGCCATCAAGCGCCTGCTGCAGATGTTCCTTACTCTGTTTCAGCACCGCTTCGCTTCGCCGCCGCTCGGCAAACAGCGCCGCAAGAATTAGAACTAGCACCGCCCCGACCAACACAAGGGTTTGCGCGGAGAGGATGCGGTCCGCCAGCGGCACGCGCGCGTCGCCGAAGTGTCCCATGCCGAAGGTCGTCGATCCGAGGATGGCCAACGTCATGACAAACGCCGCCGCCGCGGCGAATACCGGTCGGCAACGTACGGCAATCCAGAGCAAGAGCGGAAAAACCAGGGCCACGGGCAACGCCGTGGTCCAAGACCCTTGCGGCAGTGATATGAGCAAGACGCTCATTACGGCCAGGGTTCCGACCCCTGCTGCGCCTTCGATTAACTCGCCACGCGTCGGCGGCTCACGCACGGCCTGCCCCAGTCCGATCAAAACCGGTGCGACCGTGACGATCCCGAGCGAGCAGGCCGCAAACCACAGGCGCCAAACATTGAGAGGCGAGGCGGCCGGTGCAACCAAATTGACGGCGGCAGCGGCTCCAACCGCAGCAAGGGCGGCTCCGATTGCGCTCGCAACCAGAAACCCCAACACATGCGGTACGTCCTCTAATTTGAAAAACCTGCCAAAATTCTGTTCGATCAGCCAAGCCGTAAGCAGCGTTTGGGCGGCGTTGACAAAACCGAAAATAACCGCGACCCAAACATTTCTACCGACCATGGCATTGGAAAGCGCAGTGGCGCAGATCACCCCGACGGCGATTGGGAGGCGCGTGGTCGGACCAAGCGCGATCAGCGCACCTACGGCGATGCCCGCGGCAGGCCAAAAGATGGCTATGCCTTCGGGCTTGGTGCGCAAAGCCAAACCGAAATAAGCCGCCGCGAAATAGGCGATGCCGATCGCTAACCCAAGGCCGACAGCATCAAGCCACCTTGGCCTGGGGATCTCAAAGGGAAACGCCATCCGTTTGTTCATCGGTCGGCGACATCCACTCGGCAGCAAGCGTTCTTTGGCAGTCGGAAGTTCGGACCGTTGCCGAAGGGGATGTTTTTAGTTCCCCCCGTGGCCGCTAGCAAGCCGCTCGCGGTAACCCTGCAAAAACCTGGTAGACAATGACATTAAGGCGCTTGAGTTGCGGCTGCTGCCGCTCTGGCCGCCCCAGCATGGCCATTTTTGGCCCCGTTTAAGGACGCGGATGGCGGCAAACCCGGATAGCCCATCGGTTATCCGCCGCATGCCGCCCGGCATTGCTTCTACGCTCCGCCGGCGCCACCGGCGCCCGACCGGCCTTTTCTGAACGCAATTCGACGAGGCTCAGAGACCTTTCCCATGGCAGGACATCATTTATGGGCGTGGCTTTATTACCCATGGCTTTATTCTTCTTTCTGCCGCCGGTAGCGAAAATCGCAATGGCTCGCGCCCTGCATGATTGTCTGTGAGCGCGTGAGTTTGAGATCGGGATCAAAACCCTCGGCGAACGGGAAGTCCGAGCTACACACGAGCAAGAATCCAAGCTCCGGCTCACCCAACTCCTTGTAAAACTGTGCGTACTGGCATCTCGTAACGTCGATCTCATAGACTTCTTGCGATTGCGCGCGGACGCTGTAGTCCAGGGCCGCATCTTTGGCGAATGCCGCAAACGCCGCTGCCATGTTTTCTCCCACGTGCCTTGACCCCTTTGTCTGCCACCACCGTTCGCCAAGGCGACGGTACACATCGCCGAGAGCCTTGCGCACAAGTGCGTTCGCCCGTTCCTCGCCCAATTCTGTTTGCAGGGCTTTGATAAGAGGAACCAAGACCTGGGCTTGTATTTTGGCCTGTTCGATTGCGGGGATACTCATGCATCACCTCCTGTGTTGAGATCTCCGAGGGTCTGTCTCTTGCATCAAAATTACGATTCGATCCCTACGCCGTTGCGACCACACGGCAAACACAGGGGTTCTTTTGCAACCGTTAAAAGCCGCAGCGAGGCTGAGGCAGAAATTCTAAAATCAGCTTGTCACGCCGGTCGCTAACGCCGACACCGCCCGCAAGCCGCTTCGGCTCGACGACAGGTAAATTCTCGCAAGCCCAGTCCCAAGACCATGCTTTCCTTTGAATTCGGCGGGCCTCGACCGGTTTGCGATCCTGCTCGGTCGGCACCTCTCGCCAATTTGTATCGCCCAAGGTGATCGGCTCCAAGTGGCATGCCCGCGCCGGCGCCTTTGCCGCCGCTTGTCTTCACTGCAAGCAATCTCACCGCCCCGAATGCGAGGGGTCGCCGACGGGCACCCAACTTGCGTATTTGCAGCCACTTGGCCTAGCGTCGAGATGGCCCACCGGCGTCCAATGCGGGCCCATCAGGACGGCAACCGGAAAGCCCATCCACGGGCTGAGCACCCGGCCGCGGCAACTCGAAATCAGGGCCTCTCTCTAAGCAGCACCCGACGCAAACGTGAGCGCGGCGCGAAAGCCGGCCCGCCCCGACCTACCGCGCGCCAACTTCTGCGAGGAGGGCAACCCTCAGCCGACCTTTCATTGTACGTATTCGTACGGTGCGGAGGAGCGCCAATGGAACGTGACCGAAGCCGGTGGTGCATTATGTGGGCGCCGGGTGGGGGCCTTGGTTCGTCCGTACGATACCGCCCTCTGCAACGTCGCTTTGGCATTGTTGCGGCGCAAGGCGCGGACCAGGCTTGTGAGCGGCGATTGACGCTGCTTGTGACAAGAACCGATGCGGACCGGCGAGGACAACGCTGTCTCCCCCGCCACAGATCGGGTGAATTGTCGTAATGGCGCGCGCTGCCATTGGCAGCAATCGATCATATGGACCAGATGCGCTGGCAAACCTTCACCAAGCATTTGATCATGCGTGGGCTGAAATCGCCGGCAACTTCGCCGACGACGCTTTGGCAGTGCAAAGTGCGGGAGACAAGTTGGCGGAGGCCCTGCTGAAAGCCGCCGAGCAGGAGGGCTGCGCTGATGTCGAGACCCTGAAAGCCGTGGCGCTGCATGCCATGGCACTTAGCTATGCGAGTTCGCGATCGCACTAACCGATCATCGAGGTAGGCTTGACGTCGCGCTCATCATTTACGCAGCCCACGACAGCCAGGAGCTAACCGTCGTCGTGGCCCTGTGCGCCTGGCATTGTATTGGTATTGAGCCCGAGCGACGACCAAGAGCCCAAATCGGTGATCGTATGCGAGAGGTGAGGGGTTGCCCTGCGGACGACCCTTTGTGGATCGTGCCACGTATGGCATGCCTCTGGCGTCTTGGGCGCCTAGCTGGTGGGCAACGCTGGCGTCTGTTTAGGACGCAGTCGCTGCGCGCACGCACTCGAAATAGCTGAACGCCAGCCTTGGTCGCCGCCAAGAGCATCCGCGAGAGCGGTCAGTACCAACGCCAACGCCGCCACCATGAACCATCGCGATCGTGCGCCTCGCGATAGATGTGGCGTCCGGCTTCGCGCTGCGCATCGCGAATGGCGTCGCGCTCACGCCATGTCAACACCCCATCGGACTTGGCCCGCCGCTCGAGCTCCCTGACGCGATACTGTTCGGACATCAGTTTCTGGTACTCGTGCCCAGTCAGCTCGCCCGAACGACGCGCACGTTGGATACGGTCCCTTTGCCAATCCTGCCGGGCATCGATGTCTCGCCCCGAATACCAATCATGCGCGAAACTGGGGACCGCACTCGCGACCAGCACGCTGCTCCCAACTAAGAGGACAGAGAGTTTCATCATCATCTCCACGGATGAAGGCGATGGCCTTCCTTGGTGATGCTGGAGAGTGCCATGTGGGGGCTGAATGCTGCTTGAAGCTTGAAGCGCATGTTTAGGCGCGGTTCATCACGCGAGGCCAGCAACAACGCATCGCACGACCACCTCAAGTTGTGCCCAGGACTCGGCTCGATGGAAAGGGTATCGATGCCAATCCGACAGCTATGAACGCTGCGACTACTATGGGGTGGAGAGCGATTGGTCGCGCAGGAAAAACAACTCGGCGCGGCGAAGGCCTATTTAAATCCCCTGTGCTGCCAATCACAGGCCAAGGCGCAATCGAGGGTTAAACAAGGAGGAGCCGTGGCGGCCAGATTACGATCTTTTCATGCAACAAACCCGGTCAATCCTTGTTGCTCTTCAGGCCACCCCCCGCTCGGCCCTTACGCCCCGGATTGCGCCGCGCTTGTCCAGCAGAGGACTTTAGAACCGCAAGGTTCTTGGCGCCCCCTGCAAGACTACGCCCCAAAGAGGCCAAATGGCCCGTCTCCGCAAGCCGTGAAAAGTCAAATGTGATGCGCCCTCAGGTGTCGAATGTCGGATCTACTGAACAACCCTGAGAGCTGGCGCCAGCGCGCTGCTGAAGCGCGGGCGATTGCCAGCCGCATGACCGATCCTGATGCGAAACGCACCATGTTCGGGGTCGCGCAGTCCTACGAACGGTTGGCCGAGCGTGCAGAGCTACGCGCCGAGCGCCGCGATAAGGATAACCAAAAATAGCTCCGATCATTGCTGATGCTCGGTCGCGTGCGCGTCTTCTTCGCCTCACGGGTAGTCCGACAGGTGGACTGCAGCGGAGCGCGAAAGTTCATTGCGGAACACGCTCGCAATCGTCAAGGTGAGCATGTCCGTCTCGCTGACCATGTGATCGACCATTGGCGTTATAGTTCGACGGTGCTTTGATTTCGCTAACGTCCTGTCTGACGCGCGCGCCTCCGACAGTTGGGTTATGCGCGCATTCGCCGCCGTCTATCCTGGCCTGTTTGATGCGGCCGAGCCCCGTGTTGCGGTTCCCTGCAGGGCCTTGAAGCAGCGCCCTCTCGATCGGCGACTGTGTGTTGCGGCCGCAACAGGTCGGCATAAACGAAGCGCTGCTGTTCGCGCTGGTTCGATGTGCGCCCCACACGCGACCGGCCGAGCGATTTCACGTTGCGGTGGGCAGCTGGGCCGAAGATTGCTCTTGCCATCGGTATCGGCCAAACTCTCACGCACAAAATACTTGGCACGCCGCACATTTGGCCAAGGCGGCGGCCGATCGGGGACGGGGGGAAGCCGTGCGTTCAATTCTTGCTTTGGCTGTTCTAGCCGCCTTTGCCGTAAATAATGCGCTTGCTGACGGCACGCTCCTGAAGCCGACAACGGCATTAGCCTTCATCAAGGCTCTGGAACAACAGGCACCGACCCTAAAATATGACTGCCGGACGTACGAGGAAAAAAACATCGAGCGGCTCAAACGCCCGTTGCTTGAGGCGGCTGCCGTATTTCTGAGAGCTTTTGTTGAAACACACGGCTCTGTGACGATTACGTCCGCGCATCGCACAACGCAGGAGCAGACATGCGTCTGCGCCGGAGAAAAAGGTCCTTGTTCACGTTCCAAACCGTCACGCCACTTCTACGGTTGGGCGATCGACGTGCGCGCAGGTGCGGGCACAAAGCTAGAATACGAGTGCATACAGGATTTCGCGAAAAAGAACCCTCACTTGGGCATACATTTTCCGTTCGGCATGAAGGACAGACCGCATATGGAATGGAACGGCAAAACAGTAGCCTTCAAAGGAAGCCCAAAAGTGCCGATCGTTCCTTGCGCCGGACCGGTCACGACAATGATAGACCCAAACAAGTTGCCGGACTGAGGTCCGCTTGCCGAACGGATCGCGGCAAAACAAACTGGCGATCGGAGGGAACCTCGGGCCCCTCCGTGGCGCTCCCTATCGGCGTTGCGCTGCCGCAGAGACCGGCGGCAATCCATGACAACTTTGCTGAAACGTTCCGGTCTAGTCAGCCCCGAAAAAAAACGACGCCCTTGACGGGGCGGAGTGCGCCGGGACCAGCACGGGCGCGACATGCGAGGTCCGCCCACACCCGCTATGGGCGAGTGGACCATTGCAACGCCGACCGCTTCGGTTCGGGAAACCATTCACCCCTTTATGAAATCGAGGAGATCGGCGTTGACTCGATCCTTGAGCGTTGTGCACATGCCGTGGGGCGCGCTGGGATAGATCTTTAGCTTCGCGTTTCTCACGATCTTTGATGCCATCTTGGCCGAGGCCCCGATTGGCACAATCTGATCATCGTCACCGTGTAAAAACAGCGTTGGGACGTTGAACCTTTTAAGATCCTCGGTCGTGTCCGTCTCCGAGAACGCCTTGATGCAAAAATAAGCGGCGGGGAAGCCGGCCATCATGCTTTGCAGCCAGAACGATTGGCGCACGCCTTGCGAGATCTTCGCCCCCTGGCGATTGTAACCGTAGAACGGAATGCTGAGGTCCTTAAAGAACTGCGAGCGGTCGGCGATCACGCCGGCACGAAGCTGATCGAACACCTCGATCGACTGGCCGCCCGGATTAGCGGGCGTCTTAAGCATCAGCGGCGGGATGGCGCCGATCAATACGGCCTTGGCCACACGCTTGGTGCCGTGACGACCAATATAACGGGCGACTTCGCCACCACCGGTTGAGTGCCCGACATGAATCGCATCCTTCAAATCGAGCTTCGCGACCAATTCGGCGAGGTCGTCGGCATAGGTATCTAGATCGTTTCCCTGCCAAGGCTGGCTTGAACGCCCATGTCCCCGACGGTCATGGGCAATGGCGCGATAGCCATGGGAGGCCAGAAAGAACATCTGGTCCTCGAAAGCGTCTGCGCACAGCGGCCAGCCATGACTAAACACGACGGGCTGCCCAGTACCCCAGTCATTGAAGTAGATGACGGTGCCGTCTTTCGTGGTAATCGTGCCCATCTTTTAGCTACGCTGTTTGGCGTCCTCCTCAATAGATTTCGGGTCATCAACTCGGTGACCCGCCACACGCCGTTCTCGTCGTACTGCTGCGCCTTAATGCGCTGGAAAGCGCAGCACGGCTATGCAGACTCTTCCCGAGATCCAACAGGTTAGAACCCCAGGTAACCCAACACCGCCGTGCGTTAAGAACTCGGCAGCCGCTGGCGGAAAGGATCGAAGAGACGGTTACTTTCCTAGCGGAACGCCGGCTCTTCCACCCGCTGAGTGGGCCGCCAAAGTCTCCAGACGTGCGACGTTGCTGCACGCTCGTCTGCTGGCAGCCTCGCGGGCGGTATTCCGAGCAAATTCAGCACGACCGGTGGTGCTGGGTCGCGATCACAGCGCCTGGCGGCAAGATGGCTGAGCTCCCTGTTCGTCACCGACGCGAATGTCGACGGCAATTATGGATCATTATCAATTATGGATCATTATAAATGTCATAGATGTCGTTCGTTGAGCGTGGCGACGTTGATATCCGATCCACGTCTCCGGTCGGACACTCCGCGCGTTGTGAACGACTTCGCAGTAGCCGTTGCAAACGGGATCTGCGCCAACGAGTCTTTGGATTGCAAACCAGGCAGAGACGCCCCCACCCTATGCTTTCCTACCCTCGCTAGGTCAGGCACCGTACCAAGACCGCGCTGCGACGGCAAAAAAGGAAAGCCGGAACCTTCGGATAAAGCATAAGTTTTGTTGGGGCGAGGAAAGATATGCATTCCCCAGACGTTCCGCCTTCCGAGCACGAAAACCTCTCGCCCACAGGAAGTGACGATTCTCTATGGGCCTTCTTGCCGATTCTGGTTGGCCTAGCGGCGATATGCCTGCTGACGTTTTTCTTCATAAGCCCGAGCTTTGAAGCCGTCGATCCGATCGGCGCCAAGAGCGCGCGCCCCGGAGCGGCGACGTCGGTCACGGGAGCCAGTCCCAATTTCGGCCGCGGGGGACAATCCCGTTAAGCCTACACTCGGCCGCCGACCAGAGGTGGCCCGCTGAGAGATGAACTTGCCGCCGCAACCGGGCAGCCTGGTATCGACACTCGGACCGAAGAGGATGCCGGGGGCGTACCTCCTTGCCTATCATTACGGCTCCCTTACCATCGGCGTGTGGCTACGCTTTGCAGCAATCGCGCAAGCGCGCCGGGAGCACGGACGAGCGAAAGCGCTCCCACGACAAGCGAGCCGGCGCGATCAGCGCGAATGGTGCGCCACAGACGAAGCCTTCAGCGCCTGCCGTAAAGCCGTAATCAAAGAGCAGGAGATTGCGGAGGAGGAACATGCTGCACCCGGCTGCTAAGGCAAGCGCGCAGGTGCAACGTCCGGCTCAACCGAGTTGGCGTTGGCAGCTCATGAACTGCCAAGCCCGCATGCTGTTTCTGAAGTGACGAGCTGAGCTTCCAGCATACGCAGAAGCTCCGCCTCCAAGGTGATTTGCCTCTCCTCTTCGATCGGTATTTCGCCTTTAGCTTTTGCCGCTTCGATCAAAGACCGAATAATCTGCATCCGCTTCTTGCAGGCATCAATTTGTTGAGGAAGATCGAACGACATACCGGCGCACCCCGCGGGCGTCCAATGTAACGTGCGCCTGCGGCAAAGACTATGCTCGTGAGGGTGCGCTACCGTACGAAGTCGAAAGCAATAGGGGAAGATGGCAAACGTTTGCAATCCACCCTCCTCTTGAGGGACGGCCGGCGATAGCGCTTCCCGCAGGGTTCAAGCCGAGCAAGCCTTTGTTGAAATCGTGCGGGCCCGGTAGCCTCGACACAGGAGCGCGGCCTCGGGCGCTCGTAGATGCCGTCGGCAACCATTCGTCACCGGCCTGCCAATCTTTGCCTATGCTCGTTCATCTCGCAAGCAAGAGAGCATAGCCAATGCCGCGATAAACGCTTTTTTGGAGACCCCGCATTTGAGCATCAACTCATTGCAGCTCAACTTCTGCGAAATGCTGCTGGCGGGCGAACGTCTCGCGATTGTTCGGCTCATGCGGCGGTTATCTCGCCCCGACGCGTCAGGGCCGTGACGTCTATCACGTGGCGGACAATAAAAGCACCATCACCATTGTCGTCGAGCACGGGCACGTTAGTCGGCGCCTCGGTTTCTCGACGATTACATCGATAGCGCCTGTGACCGCTCCCACTTGCGCCCGGCACATACCTGCCGTTACGTTTTTCAACGAGCCTCCACGCGGAGCCAAAGCGGGGCTTTTGCATCCCGCCAAACCAAGATCTGCACGGTTTCGTACAAAAATTTATCCTGCGCTCGTTGACTTTCCCCCTTCCGGCGGCAGCTTAGTAGGAGGAGCATGGAGGCAGCTGGCACATGGCGGCAACAGCCTTCGAAAAGCACGACTCGGATGGAGATGAGCCGCAGCGTCCCGGAGACATTGGCGGCTTGGCACAGCGACTACAGGAAGGCGTGCGAGCCACCATCGAGGCGTTAAATCAGAGCCATGCCCAGCAGCTCGCCGCCATTGTGCAGTCGTCTGACGATGCCATCATTAGTAAAGACCTGAACGGAATTATCGCCACTTGGAACAGTGGTGCCGTGAAGATCTTTGGTTTTAAGGCCGAAGAAGTCATAGGCCAGCCGATCACCATCATCTTTCCACCTGAACTTCAGGGCGAGGAAGCATGCATTCTTGCCCGTATCAGGCGCGGCGAGCGGATCGAGCACTATGAGACGGTCCGGCAGCGCAAGGATGGCAAGCGCATTCAGATCGCGCTGACGGTATCACCTATCCTGGACGCCACCGGTCAAGTCGTCGGTGCGTCCAAGATCGCGCGGGACATCAGTTTACGCAAGCAAGCCGAAGAGAGGCAGGCCGCTCTCTACCACTTCACTGACAGGTTGTTCCGTGCCCAGTCAGCCGAAGACATTTACGACGCTGCCCTCGATGCCATCATCCGTGCTCTCGGCTGCGAGCGGGCCTCGATCCTGTTGTTCGATGACGCCGGTATCATGAGGTTCGTGGCCTGGCGCGGTTTGTCGGATAGCTACCGCGGGGCCGTCGAGGGGCATTCCCCGTGGGAGCGCGATGCCCAAGACCCGGGACCAATTGCAATAAACGACATCGCATCTACCGAGCTCGACGCCTCCCTGAGGGCTACTATTGAGGCGGAAGGCGTAGCGGCGCTCGCTTTCATTCCTTTGGCCACTAAAGGTGCCCTGATCGGTAAGTTCATGGCTTACTATCCAGTACCTCACGCCTTTACCGAAACTGACATGAATGTTGCCGTCATCATCGCCCGGCAGCTCGGGTTCGGCATCGAACGCATGCGCGCGGAGGAGGAGCGCCAAAGTGCCGAGGGAGCCAAGGAGCTGCTTTTGAACGAAAGCCGGCACCGAATCAAAAATACCCTTGCCACGGTGCAGGCTATTGCAACGCAAACACTGTCTCGGACCAGCGCTGGCGAGGTGCAGGCGTTTGTGGCGCGTTTGCATGCGCTGGGCGAAGCGCATGAAGTGCTCGCCACCAAAAACTGGAACCGAGCACCCCTCAACGAGGTAGTGAGTAGGGCGCTGAAGCCGTTCGCATCAAAACAAGAAAATCGTTTTGTTGTCGACGGTCCCATGGTTTGGCTGCCGGCCAACACCTCACTCGGTCTCACCCTTTGCCTCCACGAGCTCGCGACCAACGCGGTCAAATATGGCGCCTTATCCAATGAGAATGGTCGAGTACACGTGTCCTGGGAGGTGCCAAGAGACGCGGTGAGGCCCAAGTTGCATTTGACCTGGGAGGAAAGCGGTGGGCCGCCGGTGGCCGCGCCCACCAGGAAGGGTTTCGGATCTCTACTCATACAAGCGACCGGTGAGGATGACACTCGCGTCGACTTCCACCCAGACGGCGTTTGCTGTCTGCTCGACCTTTCGCTCTAACCGTCGCACAGGTCCTGCATGGGCCAGAATCTCGTTTCGTGACCGTTTGCTGCCCTTCTTACCGAGCGTCTTAAGACAACAAACCTAAGCTGCCCGGGTTCGCTAACCAAGTCGCAAGCAGGTCCCGGCGGCCAAAGCAGCCATCTCCGTGTCGAGAACAAACGAGGAGATGGAACATAAGATCCGTCCCCTCGACAATCCTATGCTGCCATCGATGCGCGCGTTTTTCCGATCATCAAAGCGGCCTTCGCAGCTTCGCGCCCTTTCTCGACAAAGTGCGCGTGGTAAATCTGGGCGTGATGCTCGGTCTCTCGGTACTGATGCGGGGTGAGTGAAACCGACAGAACCGGCACACCAGTATCCATGCCGGCGCGCATCAACCCGTCGACGACAGCCTGGGCGACAAACTCGTGGCGATAGATCCCTCCATCGACAACGAAGGCGGCGGCGACAACAGCAGCATATCGCCCGGTTGCCGCGAGATCGCGGGAGAGCAGCGGCAGCTCGAAAGCGCCAGGTACGTCAAAGACATCTACCTCTTTGGCGGGTATTAGCTCGCAAAAACCGGCAAGGGCCCGGTTCACAATGTCGGCATGCCAATTGGCTTTGACAAAGGCATAACGGGTGGGTGTCATAGCGATCTCCTTTGGTTGCGACACATCACCCAAGGCGATCACGTGCGATCCGGTGTCCGGCCGGACACCTGCACCACCCGTTCTCTTGCATCCGGACTATAACCGTCGGCCCAGGCATCTCACCTGATCTGCTTGACCCTTCCGAACGGAAGGCGCTCGCGGGCTCGCAACTTGTGTTGCATACCGCCGGTGGGGACTTCCACCCCGCCCTGAGAACATGAAAATATTAAGTGGCAGACGGCAAGCGGGCAATCAATACACGAAATTGGGCGCGCAACGTCCGTCTCGGCTTAGGGGACGCGACGACAAATGCTGGAACGGTTCACGCGCGTTCGGACGACCTCGCTCAAGCGGCAAGCGCGGAATAGGCGCGTAATGATGCCTAGGGAGGCAAGCCCGTCAACGCTCGAAGACGAAGAAATCGATGATTTCAGTGATGTGCTCAGGGGGGCTTTGTGCCGCGTGTGTGCGCAGCTTAGCCATGCCGGCGGCGAATTCGTCGTCGGGTAGCCTGGCTAGAAACGAGTCGGCGCGCAAGGCAAGCTTGTCGGTGAATTGCTGCCAGTCGGTAGCCAGCGTGTGTGTAACAAGCTGGTGCGCGCGGATCCTGAGGCCGGCGGCCTCGAACAGCACGACGATTTCGGCAGCCGATGGCAGATCGGCTGTCAGCATGGGCAGAAGACCCGGAAAGAAGTCGGATTGGGGATAGACGACGTCACGAGTGCAGGTGCGCATGCAAAAGCGCCCACCGGCACGCAGGATGCGACAGCACTCGCGCGCTGCGGCTTGCTTATCCAGCAGGTGGTGGAGCACCATCGACATGAAAACGAGATCGGCGCTACCGTCGGTCAGGGGCAGTCTCTCCGCGGGCGCCAACCTGAACTCCACGCGGCTATGGTTGTTCTTTGTCCGTGCCACCTCCAGCATGCGTTGCGAGGGATCGATGCCGATCACCTTGGCTGCGAACTGGTCGGCGAGGGGCTGGGAAAAGCGCCCAGTACCGCAGCCCACATCAACGATCAGCCGCGGCGCAAACGGCACGTACTCGGCGACCAGATCGAGCCACTGCCGCATGACCGCGCGCGTGTGGGCGCGCGCGCTATCATAAGTCATAGCAATCGTTGTCTCGTCGTAGTTCATCGTGCTTTCGCCTGTTCGGGGATCGGTCGAGGCGGTCCCAGTGCTGCCAGCGAAGTACTACGTGATCCTTTTGCTAACTTTATATCAGACCAATCGCGCCTCGCGTCTCCCTGCAGAACCTGTCAAAAAAAACCGTGCCATGGCACGCGGCGCATTCGGCACGGGGTGGCAGCACTTTCCTCTCCGGCGCTGAGCTCGACCCGAGGAGGGCCAACACAAATCTAAGTTCTCGCCCGCGCTGGTCGGACACGAAAGCCGGCGTTCGGTGGTGTGGAAAGAGGCCCGTCCGAATCCCATACTCCCGCAACTCTATCGACTGCTGGCACACAGCCCCCGCGCCGCAAGTCCGCTAAACCAAAGTTGGGCGGCCACCTCACTACCTTGCTGGCCTCGAGTACCGCTGGACCTTGGCGCCGACAACCTACTCGTCACCGGGCGTGGCGAAAACCAGCTTTGAGGCTACTTGGCTACCACTTTGTGGTCGCTGCGCGTATCGACATCAATATTGGCCAGGGTATCGCTTTCCTGAACTCCGAAACCCAATCGGTGCACGACTCTGCCGCTGGAATTGAACACGATCGCGAAGACTTCGCTGCTGATAGGTCCGGAAAGATCGACGAACCGACCTATTTTGTATAAGTACGCGCCCTCGGCGCCTCTCAAGCGTAGCTGCGGATGTCCTTTCAACTCTTCCGCGCCCGCTATGACAAAATCTGGCGGACCGAATGTGGCTCGAACCTCTTGTTCGCTCATGCCATCCTGGGCAGCCGCGAAAGCAGCATCGCGAAGCAGCCGCCTTCCCCCTTGCCGTAGCCAAATGGCAAATTCATCCCACTTTTGGTCTGCCGAAGACCACCCAAAGGGAATTTGTCCCACGCGCGTGTCGCGCAAAGAACGAGCAGCCAAATAGAAGGTCGCAATCGTTGCCACGACCCCCATGATCACCCCAACGACCATCCCAAGCGCCATTTTCACCCGCGTCCATGAGTCGGTGTCAACCGGTAACGTCGAACAGACATGACCAGCCTGGCAGGAAATTGTCTTTAAATGCGCGTGCCTTTGGACAGCGAGGGTCACACAGTTCATGCGTTACAACGTCTTGGCCAACCCCTCGGCCTTAGCAAGCGACCCCGGCATCAACCTTCGCGTAATATCGCTTCGCGCAGGTCTGCCGCAGCGAGTACTGCAGAACGACGCCTTGAACTTAACGTATTGATTTCTCTGACGATCCAGGCAGAAGGCGCACCCCCGCGACCGGTCTCAAGAGAATGCTAGTTAAATCGCCGCTTTTTCCTAACCTGACCCGGCGAAACATGTCCACCGCCGGTTTCGGCAAGGCAGTCGCGCATCGGCAAACTCGGCAATGGCCATCACACCGATTGAGCGAGGCACCCATCCCGCCGCCGAAAAGCCGGAGCTTTGCCAAATGGCAGTGTCGCCTTATTACATAATAGCCTGCGTCCATTCCAAGCGCGACCAACGAAAGGCCGAGCGCCATGAACGCTCCCGTGCCTATCAAAATCGGCGATACCGTCTGCCTGATCGGCAAGCCCACACGCTTTATCGTTCGCGAGATACTGCCGGACAGCAAACATGCCGTTTGCGAGCGCATAGTTCGCGCTGGACCCGAAACCTTCTTTGCTGGCAGCGGCATCTCGCATGCGAGCTACACACTGGCCCTCAAGGACTTGGAACAGTGCTAGAGCATGGGGTTCGATAATGCGGAGGCCAAGGCTCGCGAGCTCGCTCCTCTCGATGTCAGTAAGGATCGCCGCGCCATGGATCCCGAAGCGCGCTGCGCTGCTGCGAAATGGCACTGCCAGTCGCGCCCCTCCTCCTCCTTCGCCCCAAAGTCGACGTAGCCAGGGGCCTTTCTCTCTCTTCTAAAGTCACAAACGACGCGACCGCGTTCGGGCGACACGACCGCGTTCGGGGCTCATGGAGAAAGCACAACCGAACGCGGTCCAGGGTCGCAGCACCTGCCCTGGCCTCCGCGGTTTTTAGCCGGGCTTGTGTCCGCTTGAGCCAAACGTGGGCAGGAAAATGGATCGCGCCCTGACAGTCTAAGCCGGGCTGTCCATTCGAGTTTGGCTTCCCTGTTCATCGAGAAATGGGCCTGCCTGCTCGCTTCTTCCACCCTTCTGCAGAGCAAAGAAGGCTTAAATTTTGGCAAGGAGCGTCATGCCCAACGCGACCTCGGTCGCCGGCGATCCGGCCGCGGACTTACTGTCGGGCAACGGATGGTGTGCAATGCGACCGGCATCCACACTTCAGTACGCAAACGTCGTGGTGGCCACACCGATCCCGGAAACCATTTGTGCTGGTTGAACCAATTTGCGCAGTAGTACCCGGAATCACAAGTCGCTGAGACGGCGGCCTTTGACGCGGCGCTGGTGCACTTTCGACTTGGTCCACACAAAAGGCTCTGCTGTCTTGTTATAGGTCTCGATG
>Ga0081540_1000364_pt1 | contig 45462 bp, 44 predicted proteins | sample TabmetS2T1R1_FD_71024 | JGI IMG/M metagenome (GOLD analysis project Ga0081540, IMG submission 71024) | Tabebuia heterophylla rhizosphere microbial communities from the University of Puerto Rico - S2T1R1 | ecosystem: Host-associated > Plants > Roots > Rhizosphere ...
TCCGAGGCGGTGCGACCATGGATCGGCTCGCCGATCGCCCGCATGGCCTGGGCGAACAGCTCGACGGGCTGGTGGGGCGGCACATAGCCCGCCTCAAAGTGGATGCTGGCGGTCCGGCGATAGTCGCGCGTGATCAGGCCGTGCAGAATTTCGGCCAGAAACCGGCGCTCCTTGGGGCCCAGGCGGCCCATGATGCCGAAGTCGACGGCGACGATGTGGCCGGCGGCATCGACCAGGAGATTGCCCTGATGCAGATCGGCGTGGAAGAAGCCATCGCGCATGGCGTGACGCAGAAACGAACGCAAGAGCGTGAGGCCCAAGTGCCCGAGATCCACTCCGGCGGCGCGCAGCGCGGCATGATCGGCGATGGGGATGCCGTCCACCCACTCCGTCGTCAGCACGCGTTTGGAAGTGCGCCGCCAGTCGACGGCGGGAACACGAAAGCCGCCATCGGCTAGCCGCTGGTCATCCTTGATATTGTCGGCCATCTCGGACATGGCGGCGGCCTCGAGCCGCAGGTCCATTTCGATTTCGACGGAGTGCGCCAGGGTCTCCACCACCACCAGCGGCCGCAACCGGCGCGAGGGCGGATGGAAGCGCTCGATCTGCCGGGCGGCGAAGCGGTAGCTGTCGAGGTCGCGGCGGAAGCGCTTTTCGATGTCGGGCCGCAGAATTTTCACGGCGACGTTGCGACGACCCTCGCCATCGAGCACGACCGCCTTGTGCACCTGGGCGATCGAGGCCGCCGCAATGGGTGGACCGAACTCGGCGAAATGATCCTCGATCTTGCCGCCCAGCGCCTCCGCCACGGCGGCGCGCGCCTCGCTCATGGCAAAGGGCGGCAACTTGTCCTGTAGATGGCGCAGATCCTCGGCAAGCTCGGGGCCGATCAGATCGGCGCGCGTTGCCAAGAATTGCCCGAGCTTGATGTAGCTGGGGCCGAGGCTTGTGAGGGCGTCGGCCACCCGGGTTTCTTTCGGCTGGGAGCGGTTCAGCGGCCACGCCAGGATACGCAGGGGCAGCGTTGCCGCGCGTGCCACCTGCAACACAAGCGGCACCCGCGTGCCGGGCGGCACAAAGCGGACGCCGTGCTGGGCCAGCACCGCGCCGGCGCGGGTGAGCCGGAAGATGTTGCCGAGTGCCGTGGCCATCCTGACCCGGGCGCTCCTGGTGGAAAGCGAGCAAGGTTTGCGGCGACATTGCCCCAGGCGGGCCGCAGGTCAAGCGGCAAGCGGGCCGATAGTTTGCGGCCGATTGGCCCTTGGGCTGCGCCGACGGCTCTTGGGTGCGCGCCGACGCGCCCATTGTTTTGTGCCGGCGCGGTCTAGGGTCTGCGCCGACGCCCCTTGGGTCTGCGCCGACGCGCCTTTGGGGGCCTCGCCTCCAAACGGCTAGAGCCGCCAGGCCGAGTGGATGGCGGCAATGCCGCCCGTCAAATTGCGAAAGCTGACGCGCTGAAAGCCGCAGCTTTCGATCATGCCGGCAAAGCGGCGCTGGTCGGGAAAGGCGCGGATGCTTTCGACCAGGTAGCGATAGGGTTCGGCCGCGCCGGCGGCCAGGGCACCGAGCCGCGGAATGATTTCGAAGGAATGAAAATCGTAAAGCCGGTCGAGCAGGGGAACCTCGCAGCAGGAAAATTCCAGGCACAAAAAGCGCCCGCCGCGCTTGAGCACCCGGCGCGCTTCGCTGAGCGCCCGCTCGATCCGCGTCACGTTGCGGATGCCAAAGGCGATGGTGAAGGCATTAAAGCGCTGGTCGGCGAAGGGCAGTGCCTCGGCGTTGGCTATGGCGAGGTTGGCTCGGCCGGCGAGCCCGGCCTGGTGCAGGCGGTCTCTGCCGACCCCGAGCATGGCCGGATTGATGTCGCACAGGGTCGCCCGGCACAATGGGCCGCCGTCGCGGAGCGCCTTCAGGGCAATGTCGCCGGTGCCGGCGGCAACGTCGATCAGCTCGAAGGGCCGTTGCGAGCGAGGCGGGTTCAACCAGGTGATGAGATCATCCTTCCAGAGCCGGTGCAGGCCGCCCGACATCAGGTCGTTCATGAGGTCGTAACGGGCCGCCACCGCGGCGAAGACCTCATTGACCAGGCCCTGCCGCGTTTCTGATGCAACCTTTCGGTAGCCGAAGGCGGCGGTTTGCTGGTCCTCAGTGGGGGGAGGGTCTGGTCGGGCGGTTGGCATAGGTCGAGGCGCAACCTAGCTGAGGCCCGCCTTGGTGGCCACGGGTGACCAAAGGGGGGCGGCCAGGGGCGACCAACGCGGGGCAGCCAAAAAGGGGGGCAGCCTGGGGGCGAGCCCTGGCAGTCCCGCCCCAACATTGCTATGAGCCGAGGTTAGCAGATGGCGGCGCAATGATCGACCACGGGTACAAAATCCACTCACGTTTGGCACGCTGGTCGGGTCGGCTGGCGGTGTTCTCGGCCGGGCTGACGGTCACGGGCATGCTGCTGCACCGCCTGAGCTCGTTTCCAACTCCCGCAGCGATCAATCTGTTCGCCTTGAGCGCCCTGGGGCTGGCGCTCGCCGCCCTCATCGGCCTGCTGTCGCTGTTCGGGATCTGGCGCCGGGGCTATGCGGGCGCCGGCACGGCCTTTCTCGGGATTTTCCTGGCCCTTATCTTTCTCACTTGGCCGCTGACCTATCTGCCGGCGCTGTTCAAGCTGCCGCGGATCAACGACCTCAGCACCGACCTGTCGACGCCGCCGCGCTTTGAGGCCTTAGCCTCGCAGCGCGCCGCGGGCGCCAAGCCCGCCGCCTACCCGGGTGAGCCGGTTGCGGCTTTGCAGCAGGCGGCCTACCCGGACCTGCGCGGCATCACGCTCGAGCGCTCGGCGGAAGAAACCTTTGAGCTCGTCGAGGAGGCCGTGCGCAAGCTCAAATGGAAAGTTGCCGCCTCCGAGGCGCCGACCCCCAAAGCCGGTCGCCCCGGCATCATCGAGGCCACCGATCAAACGCTGCTCCTGGCCTTTCCCGACGACATCGCCATCCGCGTGATCGGCACCAACGCGCGCTCGCGCATCGATATCCGCTCGGCGTCGCGCTACGGCGACTTCGACTTCGGCCAGAACGCGACGCGCATCCGTCGTTTCTATGGCGAAGTGCAGGCGCAAATCGACGCCACGCTGCCGACCACGGTGGCCGGTCGGCGGCGGCTGCGCACGACCCGCGGCGCCGCTATGATGAAACGGTTGAAAGAACGCGAGACCCCGAAAGTGGCGCCTCGTACGCCACGAGACCGCGCTCCTTCAAGTGCTCAACGTGAGCGAGGACCGAAAGAGCAGCAGCGTTGAGGAGCTTGGGGTCGAGGCCGCGGTAGACGACCGGCACGATCGCCTCGGCCGTGTTGTGGCCCTGGCGAATGCAGTCGAGAATGGCGTGCTCACGCATGCGGCGATGCAGGAGGTAGGCTTTGACCAGGCGCTGCGGCTCCTCCACTTGACCGCCGTGGCCTGGAAAGTAGGTGCGATCGGAGCGTTCCGTTAGTAGCTCGAGGGAGCGAATATAGGCCCCCATGTTGCCTTCGGGAGGGGCCACCACGGACGTGTTCCATCCCATCACGTGGTCACCGGAAAACAAGATGCCGGTCCCTTCCAAGGCAAAGCACAGGTGGTCCGGTGCATGCCCCGGCGTAAAGAGAGCCTGGAACGCCCAACCCACCTCTTGCAGCCGATCGCCGTGGCGCATGGCAAGGTCGGGCACGAAATCCTCCTCCACGTACTCGCCCCCCGCGGGGCTGGCGCGCTTGGCGCCGCGTTTTTTAGCCTTGCGGCCATAGCCTACGGTTTTTGCCGCCGTGGCCGCCCGCAGCGCCGGCAGGCCGTCGACGTGATCGTGGTGGGTGTGGGTGATGAGAATATGGGAGAGACGCCGCCCTTCGAGCGCCCGCAAAATCGCCGCGAGATGGGCCGGATCATCGGGACCCGGGTCGATTAGGGCGACGGGGTCGGTGCCGATCAGATAGGTGTTGGTGCCCTTGAAGGTGAAGTGGTTGGGGTTGTTGGCGACGATGCGCACGACGCCGGGGGCGAGTTGGCGCGGCTCGCCGTAGGCAAAGGTCATCGTCGTTTTGAAGGGCAGGGTTTCGGTCATCAAAGATCTCGGCGGCAGAGGCAGCAGGAATTCACGCGACTGCGGGGCTAGCCGCCAAAGCCTTGGCGCGCAAGCCACAAATTGCTTGGGCAGCCGGCGACACCCTAGCGCAGGTCGGTCCAGCTTTCAGAGAACGCCAGCGCCGAGGTGCTGAAGGGGCGCCCCTCGCGCTCCCGTGGCCAGGACCGGCCCGTGGCCTCGACCCCGTTGCGGGCCAGCCGGGTGCCGAGCGCCGGCACCAGCACCGTGCACACGCCGTAGGGGCGGTTGGGCAGGGCCTTGGGTTGGGTGTGGATCAACAGGGGGTCGCCCAGATCGAACCAGGTGAGCGCGATCTCCTCGCCGCGGGCGGAGATTTTCTCGGTCCAGAAGGCGCGCGCATCGCCCTGCTTGCTGAATTCGGCATCGACGACGGGAATGGCGGTGTCGAGGAGCTCGGCATTGAGCATGCCCTGCACCGTCGTCTGCAGCCAGCGCGCCATGGCGATGTTGTCCGTATAGATGCGCCAGCGCTTTTCCGTGAGCTCGCTCTTGAGGTAGAGCACATGCCCCGGCCCCGCCGGTGAAAAGATGATGCGCCAATAGCTGGCATTGGTCGTGTAGTCGTCGCTGTCAGTGGGGCTCAGCCGGATGAACGGGTTTTCCCCGGTTAAGATCACCTTGTTGGGATCGGCCGTGCTCATGGGTGTCTCCTCCTTCGCGCTTTGAGGCCCGGGCAATGAGGTCCCCCCAAGCATGGCATTGGCGGCCCTCCCGGGCAATCCGGCCCCGGCAATCGGGGGGCAATCGGGGTGCAATCGGGGAGGCCGGGCGCCCAGGCGTCGGGGCGAGATCAGCGCCGATGGTACACCGGCTGCAGGCCGTAGACGGGCGTGGCGATCCCCGCCGCGCGCGCCTTGATCTGCAAGGCAAGCTGGAGGGAAAAAAACCTCGACTGCTGCAGGTTGCCGCCATGGAACCAGAGCGCCTGCTGCTGCGTCGGCCGCCACATGTTCCTGAGCTCGCCTTCCCAAGGGCCGGGGTCCTTCGGAGTATCGGAGCCGAGGCCCCAGCACTTGCCGACCTTGTCGGCAACCTCGGGGCTGATCAGTTGCGCGGCCCATTCGTTCATGGAGCCATAGCCGGTGGCATAGACGATGAGGTCGGCCGGCAGCGCGCTGCCGTCGCTAAGGTGCACCGCGCTTGGCGTGATGCGTTCGACCGCGACGCGGCTTTTGAGTTTGATGCGGCCATCGGCGATCAGCTCGCTGGCGCCGACATCGATGTAATAGCCCGAGCCGCGTCGCGCATAGATGCAGTGGATGCCTGTGCCGTCGACGCCGAAGTCGAACCAGAAGCCTGCCCGTTGCAGGCGATCATAGAGATCCTTATCGCGCGCGCGAATCTCCTGGTAGAGCGCCTTGGCGCGTTCGGGCACCAACCGGTGCGGGACCGAGGCCAGCGCCAGATCGGCGACGTCGGTGCCGATGCCCGTCTCCAGCGCGGCTTCCGAATAAAGCGGCCCGTGCGCCATTTCGATCAAGGTTTCCGAGCGGACGACCACGGTCGGCGAGCGCTGTACCATCGTCACGTCGGCGCCGTGTTCCCACAAATCGGCGGCGATATCGTGGGCGGAATTGTTCGACCCGATCACCACACAGCGTTTTCCCGCGTAGGCCTCGCCCGAGCCGTGGCGGCTGGAATGGTACTGGTCGCCTTTGAAGCTGTCGCTGCCCGGAATGTTCGGCACCTCCGGGAAACCCGACATGCCCGTTGCCAGCACCAAGTGCTTGGGTCGCAGCGTCACCTGATCGCCGTCCCGATCGACCAGCACGGTCCATTCTTTCCTGGCCTCATCGTAGCTGGCCGTGCGGCAGGCGCTCGAGGTCCAATAGGTGAGCTCCATCACCTTGACGTACATCTCCAGCCAGTCGCCCAACTTGTCCTTGGGGGTGAATACGGGCCAGTGGTCGGGAAAGGGCAGATAGGGCAGGTGGTCGTACCAAACCGGATCGTGCAGGCACAGCGACCTGTAGCGCTTGCGCCAGCTGTCGCCGGCGCGCGCATTTTGCTCCAGCACGATGGTCGGTACCTCTAAGCGGGCGAGGCGCGCGGCCAAGGCGATGCCACCCTGGCCGCCGCCGACGATCACGCAATAGGGCTGGCGAGACGTGCCGAGCTCGGCCTCGGCCTGGCACTTGAGCTCGAGCCAGCTCTTGCGGTTGGGATGGACGCCATGGGCCACGCCGTTGGCGCGTCTGCGGCCCGCCTTCTCTTCATGACCTTTGAGCGCGGTGGCGGTGGTGAGCAGCGTGTAGCACTTGCCCCCTTGCAAGCGCAGCTGGCCGCGCCCCTTGAAGACGCGGGTCTCGAAAATAAAGCGCGCCTCCGTGCCCTCATCGCTTTCGCGCGCTTCGCCCTCGATTTGGAAGTTTGTGGGCCCCCCCTGCGCCAGCGTCGCCGACAGGCAGGCCGCGATCTCGGCCTGCCCTTCCATGGTTTTGATGTTCCAGGTGAAGGCCACCATGTCGCGCCAGAAGCAGCGCGTCTGGAACAATGTCAGCGTTTGGTCCACGTCGCCCGCCGCCAAGGCACGCTCGAATTGGGCGAGCCAATGGCGAACTTTGGCGTCTGCTGTCAGGTCGTGCATGGGCTCGGTACGTCGTCCGGGTGGGGAAGGGGCGCCCGAGCCTTTCAGGCTTGCTGGCCGCTGGCAAGGTTCGGCCAGCGCGGGCTGGCCCTGCAGCGCACGCATGCTATCCTTTCGCAAGTCACGCCAAGGTTTTGGAGGAGCAGCCATGGAGTTCAAGGGCAAGGTCGCACTCATCACCGGTGCCGGCAACGGCATTGGCCGGGCCGCGGCCCTCCTCTTTGCGGCGCGGGGCGCCGAGGTGGTGGCCGTCGACGTCGACGCGGCGGCGGCCGAGCGCACCGCCGCCACCATCAAGCAGCAAGGTGGCAGCGCGATCGCGCGGCCGGCGGACGTGACCAAATCGGCCGACGTCCAGGCCTACGTGAAGGCGACGCTCGACGCCTACGGCCGCATCGATTGCTTTTTCAACAACGCCGGCATCGAGGGCAAGGTTGCCCCCACCGCGGAGTACGACGAGGCCGTGTTCGACCAAGTCATCGGCGTCAACGTCAAGGGCGTGTTCTTGGGGCTGCGGCACGTGCTGCCGGTCCTTCTCAAGCAAAAGGCGGGCGCGGTCGTGAACACCGCCTCGGTGGCGGGTCTCGTCGCCACGCCGGGCATGTCGGCCTACGTCGCCTCCAAGCACGCCGTGCTCGGCTTGACCAAGGCCGCCGCCGGCGAGGTGGCGCGCTCGGGCGTCCGCGTCAACGCGGTTTGCCCGGGTCCGATCGACACGCGCATGATCCATTCGCTCGAGACCCAGCTCAATCCCGGCGATCCCGCAAGCGTGGGTGACCGCTACCGGGCGAGCCTGCCGATCGGCCGCTACGGCACCGCCGAAGAAGTGGCCAATGTCGTGCTCTTTTTGTGCTCCGATTTGGCGGGCAACATCACCGGGGCGCACTACGTCGTCGACGGCGGCCGCACCGCCACGGGGGGCTCGGTGACCGCGGCCCAGAGGCGCGATTGAGGCTTGGCTCAGCCGCGGCCGCGGTAGGGTGCCACCCCCTGATCCGGCAACCACAGGTTGGCCGGCGGCGTTCCCGTTTGCCAAAAGATGTCGATCGGCATGCCGCCGCGCGGATACCAGTAGCCGCCGATGCGGAAGTAGTGGGGCTCGAGCAGGGCCACCAGGCGTTTGCCGATCGCCACCGTGCAGTCCTCATGGAAGGCGCCGTGATTGCGGAAGGACGCGAGGTAGAGCTTCAAGGATTTCGATTCCACAAGCCAGCGGTTGGGTGCGTAGTCGATGACGAGATGCGCGAAGTCTGGTTGACCGGTCACCGGACAAAGGGAGGTGAACTCCGGCGCCGTGAAGCGCGCGAGATAGCCGGTATCGGGGTGCGGGTTGGCAACGCGCTCCAACAGCGCCGTTGCCGGCGACAGCGGCGTCGGCGCCTTCTGTCCCAGAGCGGTCAGACCTGCCGCCAGGCCCGCGGTCAGGCCGGCGCCGGTCACCATCCCCGCGCCGCCGTCGGCGACCTCGATCAGGGTTCCGCGCGCCAGCCAATCCATTTCGACCTCAAACAGTTTGGCCAGATGCAGAAGGTGCTCGCGCGTGATGTCGGAGCGGCCGGTCTCCCAATGGCTGACCTGCTGCTTGCTCACTCCCAGGGCACGGCCGACCTGGGGTTGGGTCAGGCCCGCCCCCCGACGCGCCTGTTGAATGCGTTTGCCCAAGGGCGCGAGCTCGGGGCGAAGACTGGCGATCATGGCTGCTGTCCCGACGGATGGGAGAGGCTGTATTGTAATACTAGACTTGAAGCTAGACCGACAATTCTGTTTAGACAATCGGCGCGGCTTTGCTAAGGGGAGGCGTTGCCAGCTCGAAGCCATTGGACGCCGCCGATGCCCGCCAACCGCCGCTACCGCCACTTCGACATCCTGATGGTCGGCTTTGTGGTGGTGTTGGTGTGCTCCAATTTGATCGGGCCTGCCAAAATCGCCGTCGTCGAGTTGCCGCTGTGGGGCCCCTTTGTGTTCGGGGCGGCGGCCGTCTTCTTTCCCCTGTCCTACGTGTTCGGCGACATTCTGACCGAGGTCTATGGGTATGCCGAGGCGCGCAAGGTGATCTGGGCGGGCTTCGGCGCCCTGCTGTTTGCCTCCCTGATGGCCGCCATTGTCGTGGCCCTGCCACCGGCGCCATTCTGGCCACACCAGTCCGCGTTCGAGGTCGCCTTCGGCAACACCTGGCGCATCGTCGCCGCCTCCATCATCGCCTACTTCTGCGGCGAGTTCGTCAACGCCTACGTGCTGGCAAAAATGAAAGTGTGGACCGGCGGGCGGGCGCTGTGGACGCGCACCATCGGCTCGACCATCGGCGGGGAGGCCGTCGACAGTGCGCTGTTTTATCCCTTGGCCTTTTACGGCACCGGCATCATTCCCGATGCCGCCTTGCCGGCGGTGATGCTGGCGCAATTCGTGACCAAGACCTTGGTGGAGGTGATCTTTACGCCGGTCACCTATGCCGCCGTCGGCTACCTCAAGCGCGCCGAGGGCGTCGATCATTTTGACCGCGACACCGACTTCAATCCCTTTAAGATCGGCGGTTGAAGTCGCGCAAAAAATCGCTTAGCACCCCAATTCGTCTGCTTATACGATAACTTCCCTTGGGCATGGAGCCTTGCGGGACGGAGGAAACGACATGCGAGTTGTCAAGAATCTGCTGCTGGCGGCGCTGCTGCTTATTGCCGGCGCGCCGGCGGGGATCGCCCAAACCAAACTCAAATGGGCCCACGTCTACGAGACCGGCGAGCCCTATCACACCGAGGCGCTGTGGGCCGCCGAAGAAATCAAAAAGCGCACCGGCGGCCGGTACCAGATCGACGTCTTTCCCGCCTCCCAGCTCGGCAACGAAAACCAGATCAACGAAGGTTTGGGGCTCGGCACCGTCGATATGATCTACACCGGCGTCGCCTTTGCGGGCTCCATCCACAAGCCGATCGCCATCACCAATGCGCCGTACGTGTTGCGCGATTTCGAGCACTGGAAGCTTTATCGCGACTCCGCGCTCTTTCGCGACATCGCCAAGGGCTACGAGGACAAGACCAAGCACAAGGTCATGTCGCTCACCTACTACGGCCAGCGCATGGTGACCGCCAACAAGGAGATCAAGAAGCCCGAGGACATGAAGGGCATGAAGCTCAGGGTGCCGCCGGCACCGCTCTTTCTCATGTTCACCAAGTCGGTCGGTGCCAACGCCACGCCGATCGCCTTCGCCGAGGTCTACCTTGCCCTGCAGCAAGGCACGGTCGACGGCCAGGAGAACCCGTTGCCGACCATCATGGCCAAGAAGTTCTACGAAGTGCAAAGCCACATCATGCTGTCGGGCCACATCACCGAATCGCTATTGGTGATCGTCGGCAATCACGTCTGGTCGAAGCTCTCCGACGAGGACAAGAAGGTGTTTAGCGAGGTGCTGATTGCCGCCGCGGCGAAAGCCACCGACCAGATCCGCCTCTCCGAGCAGAAGCTCGCCGAGGAATTCCGCAAGCTCGGCAAGACCGTGGTCGAGGTCGATCGCGAGGCCTTCCGCACCGCGGCCCTGCCCTTGCACAACGATGGCAGCGGCGGCTGGAGCAAGGCCGAATACGACGCCCTGCAAGCCTTGAAATAGCCAGTCTGCCCGAGCCGGCAATCGCCAAACCGAGCGCAGCCGCCGGCCGGCAAGATGAGGAGCACGTATGCGCCAACCAGCGTCCGAGACGGCGGCCGCCGAGCCCAAGCGCCTGATCGAGGTCACGCAAGAGGCAATCGTCATCGAGCACCACTTCGAGGACTGGCTGGCCTTTGCCGTGTTCTGGGCGCTCGCCGGCATCGTGTTTTTGCAGTTCTTCACCCGCTACGTGCTCAACGACAGCCTGGCCTGGACCGAGGAGATCGCCCGCTATGGCCTGATGGCGCTGACCTTTCTCGGCGGCGCCGTCGTCACCCGGCGCAACAACCACATCGCCGTCGCCCTGCTGCCCAATCTGCTGCCGGCGGCTTACGCCCGGGCCCTGCTCGCCGCCGTCGACCTGATGACGCTCGGCTTTCTCGGCCTGCTCGCCTACTTTTCCGTGCTGATCCTCGAGCGCATGCAATATCAGCGCATGACCGTGATCGATCTGCCGATGAGCTTCGTCTACGGCGCGGTCGCGGTCGGCTGCTTCCTGATGTTCGGCCGGCAGGCGCTCAAGGTGTGGCGCAACGCCCGCGACGGCTGGCGCACGGCTCTCAGCCTCATTGCGGCCCCAACCGAGCCGGCGAGCGCTTCCTCATGACCCCAGTGATCTTCGTCTTTCTGCTGGTGCTGCTTGCCGGCCTGCCGGTCTTCATCGCGCTTGCCGCCTCCTCCCTGCTCTATACCCACTTCATCGCCGCAATTCCCGATTTCGTGATCTTGCATCGCATGGCGGGTGGCGTCGACAGCTTCCCGCTGCTGGCCGTGCCCTTTTTCATTCTCGCCGGTAACCTGATGAACTCCGCCGGCATCACCAACCGTATCTACGACTTCGCGGTGGCGATCGCGGGCTGGACCCGCGGTGGCCTCGCCCACGTCAACATCGTCGGCTCGGTGATTTTTGCGGGGATGTCGGGCACGGCCATCGCCGATGCCGCCGGTCTCGGCACCATCGAGATCAAGGCCATGAAGGACCACGGCTACTCGACCGAGTTCGCGGTCGGCGTGACGGCGGCCTCCTCGACGCTTGGGCCGATCATCCCGCCGTCGCTGCCGTTCGTGATCTACGGCATGATGGCCAACGTCTCGATCGGCGCCCTGTTTCTGGGTGGCGTGGTCCCGGGCGCGGTCATGACCATCTTCATGATGGCCTATGTCACCTACTGCGCGCGCAAGTACGGCATGGGCCGCGATCAGGCGTTTTCACTGCGCATTCTCGGCGCCAGCTTCGTCGCCGCCCTGCCGGCGCTGCTCACACCGTTGATCATCATCGGCGGCATGACCTTTGGCTGGTTCACGCCCACCGAAGCGGCAATCGCCGCCTGTGCCTGGGCCATCATGCTCGGGCTGTTTCTCTACCGATCGCTGACCTTCAAACAGTTCTACAAGGTTACGCTCGACACCATCGAGACCACGGCGGCGGTGCTGCTGATCGTCGCCGCGGCCTCCCTGTTCGGCTGGGTACTGACGACCACGCGGCTCACCGAATATGCCGCCGATGCGCTGTTGTCCTTCACGACCAACCGTTACCTGATCTTACTGCTCATCAATATTCTGCTGCTGGTGGTGGGCTGCTTTTTGGAGCCGATCGCCTCGATCAGCATCCTGGTGCCGGTGCTGATGCCCATCATCACCAAGGTAGGCATCGACCCCGTCCACTTCGGCGTCATGATGACGCTCAATCTGATGATCGGCTTGCTGCATCCGCCGCTCGGCATGGTGCTGTTCGTACTGGCGCGCATCGCCAAACTTTCGATCGAGCGCACCACCATGGCGATCCTGCCGTGGCTGATCCCGCTCATGGCCTCCTTGCTGGCAATTACGCTCTTGCCCGAACTGACCCTGGCGCTGCCGCGGCTGATGGGGCTGATCAAATAGACCCTGAACAAAGCCGGCCGCGCCGCGATAGCCAGCGCGCCGGCTCTCCGCTATCAACATGAGCGTTGGCCCGCGCTTGGCGGGTCATGCCAGGGGCGCTCGCAGCCCCATGCCCGGGGTGAGCCGATGACGTTGTCCTTCGAGTGGTTGCTCGAGCCCATCACGCCGCAGGCCTTTTTCGCCCAGTACTACGAGCGCCAGCCGCTCTTGGTCGCGCGCGGCGAGCCCCGGCGCTTTGAGGCGCTGTTGACACTTGGCGCCATCGACCGCTTCCTTGCCACCACCTCGCCGCGCCACCCGGATGTGTTCTTGGTCGATGCGGCACGCAAGCTCAGCGCCGAGGACTACACGCTGGCCGAGCCCGACGGCAACGGCGAGCTCGACCTGCCGCGCCTCTACGAGCTTTTCCGCACCGGTGCCACCATCTCGCTGCGACGCCTCAACGAAAGCCTGCCCGAACTTGCCGGACTGTGCCGGGCGGTCGAACAGGTTTTCAGCGGCCATTTCCAGACCAACATCTACCTCTCGCCGCCGGCGGCGCAGGGCTTTAACACGCATTTCGACAGCCACGACGTTTTCGTGCTGCAGGCGTCGGGATCCAAGGTGTGGACGCTTTACGACACGTTGATCGAGCTGCCGCTGCACGGGCAGGCCTTCGACAAGACCAAGCACCAGCCCGGCCCGCCGAGCCGGGAAATCACCATTCGCGCCGGCGATTTCTTCTATTGCCCGCGCGGCCTTTTCCACTCCGCCCGCTCGACCGAGGAAACCTCGCTCCACATCACCCTCGGCCTGATCGGCAAGACCTGGGCGGACCTGATGGTGGAAGCGGTCTCGGCCGCCTGCCTCGCGGCGCCGGCCTTTCGCCGCAATTTGCCGGCGGGCTTCGCCCATCCCGACTTCGATCCCGGTTCTGCCAGGGCCACCTTTCGGGCGCTGGTCGACAGCTTTGCGCAATCGGCCGCGCTCGAGCCCATCCTGCAAAAGCTCGCCGAGGACTTCGTAACCTCGCGCCGGCCCGATCTGGCGGGCACGCTGCAAGAAATCGACCACCAGGCACCGCTAGCGGGCGACACCCGTCTGGTGGCCCGCCCGCATCTCGCCTATCGCCTCAATGAGGACGGCAACGAGGTCGCGCTGCTGTTTGGCGCCTCGCGGCTCACTTTGCCGGCGGCCGCGGCCGAACCGCTGCGCTTCGCGCTCGCCGGCGCGCCCTTTCGCGTCAAGGATTTGCCGGGCCGGCTCGACGACGCTGGCAAGATCGTGCTGGCGCGGCGCCTGCTGCGGGAGGGCCTGTTGCTGCGAACCGCTTGAGTGCGCGGCGGCGCGCAATGTTGTGGCGCGGGCGCCGCGCTGGGCCGCCTTTCGCCGCACCCGCGCTCGCGTCATGGCAGCCCTTGAAAGCTGAGACTTGACTTGAGTTTGGCCCTAGTCGATTGTTGAAGGCGACTTTCCACAAAAGGAGATCGTCGTGGCACGCAAGACACCCGCCGTATCCGAACAGGCAACGGTCACACTGACCGAGGACGACATCACCGCCGAGCGCAGCGTGACGCGTCGCTCACTGTTGGGGGCACTGGGGCTCGGTGCCGGCGCGGCCGCGACCGTCATGTTCGCTGCGCCGCAAGCCGCACCCGCCGCCGACGATGCCAGCAAAAAGAAAAAGTCCAAGAAGCCGCCGAAAAAGCCGAAGGAAGAGACGGACAAGGACTAAGCCGTTTTTTCGCACTTCGCGCCGGCGCAAGGCCGCCGGGAGGCGGCGCGGGCGCCAGGCTAGAGACAAAGTCAAGGGGCGGCCGTCGCCGGCGCATTTGGCGGCGGCTGTGTCCGCGGGGCGGTTGACCGCCCGCGCGCGAAAAGGCAGAGGTGGGTCTGCATAAGCCCCCACTTTTGCCTTTTGGATTTTCCGACGTGCTGCACCTGTCCCGAGCCGAGCTGCGCACCACGCCGATCGTGTTCCTGCGCAGCTTGGCCTTCATCAACTACTTGGGCTACGCGGGCTGGGCGGCGCTGCTCTACAACTTCACGGTCGAGCGCGCCAATTTCCAGTGGTTCGAGACCGGCCTCACCCAGAGCATTCGCGAAATCCCGGGGTTTTTGGCCTTTACCGCCATTTTCTGGCTGCTGGTGGTCCGCGAACAGGTGCTGGCCTACGTGGCGCTCGCCATCATGGGGCTCGGCGTCGCCCTCACGGGCCAATTTCCGACGCTGACCGGGGTGCTGATAACCACCTTCATCATGTCGGTGGGCTTCCACTACTTCGAGACCATGAACGTGTCGCTGCAACTGCAGCTGCTGCCCAAGGCCGAAGCGCCGCGTTTGATCGGCACCATCACGGCGGCGGGCGCAGCGGCGCAGTTTACGAGCTACGGCGGACTTGCCATCGCCTGGTGGGCGGGAGGCCGCGCCTACGAGCAGCTGTTCTTGGCCGTCGGGGTCGCCTGCATGCTCTTGACCGGCCTGGCGGCGCTTTGGTTTCGGCGCTTCGAGGGGCCGGTGCCGCAGCGCAAGCGCATCGTGCTGCGCCGGCGGTATTGGCTCTACTATACGCTGACCTTCATGACCGGGGCACGGCGGCAGCTGTTCGTCGCCTTCGGCGGCTTTCTGCTGGTCAAGAAGTTCGGCTACGACGTTGCCGACATGGCGACGCTGATGTTGGTCACCACCGCCGCCAACACCGTGCTGGCGCCGCGCCTCGGCCGATTGGTGATGCGCATCGGCGAGCGCCACACCATCACGCTCGAGAACCTGGTCCTGATCGTGGTGTTCGCCGGCTATGCCACGACCACGAGCGCGACCTTGGCCGGCCTGCTGTTCGTCATCGATGGCGTGTTCTTCACGCTCACCCTGGCGCAGCGCACCTATTTCCAGAAGATTGCCGATCCCGCCGATGTGGCGGCCACCACCTCGGTTGCCTTTACCATCAATCATGTCGCCGCGGTGGTGGTACCGGTGGCCTTCGGGGCGCTCGGGATGATCGATCCCGCCATCATCTTCTGGCTGGGGGCGTGCGTGGCGAGCGTTTCGCTTAGCTGTTCCTTCCTGGTCCCGCGCCGGCCAGCCCCGGGGCACGAGACGGCGCTGGTGGGTGGCAGGGCGCTCGCCGCGGAGTGAGGGGCACCGTCGCACTGCCGCAAGGCAAGTCGACGGGATATCCTCGGCTCGAAGTGCTGGTTGGTCGCCGCCGTGCGGCGGCGCCGGCAATCAGCCGCGATCGCCGAGCCGGTGCTCGACCCCGTGCGGGTCAGCAATCCCAGTGGCATCCGCGCTCAGATAGTTGGGGCCGATCGGCACCTTGCCGTGTCCACCGGGGATATCGAGCACATAGGTCGGTTGCGCGAGGCCGGAGAGGCGGCCACGCAAGGCCCGCAGCAGGGCCTGTCCTTGCGGTATGGGCACGCGAAAGTGGCTGGTGCCCGGCGCCGGATCGAGCTGGTGCAGATAGTAGGGTTTGATGCGCGTCTCGACCAAGGCCCGCAGCAGGTCCGCCAAGGTGTCGGGCGTGTCATTGACGCCCTTGAGCAGCACGGTCTGGCTCAGCAGGGGAATGCCGGCATCGATCAGGCGCGCGCAGGCGGCCCGCGCCGCCGCGGTCAGCTCGCGGGCGTGATTGGCATGCAGCACCACCATGACGGCCTTGCCGGGGACCGCCAGGGCCGCCACCAATTCCGGGCTCACCCGGGTCGGATCGACGGCGGGCACCCGCGTATGCCAGCGCAGCACTTTGACGTGGGCAATCCCCGCCAGGCGCTGGCTGACGTCGGCGAGGCGGCGCGGGGAGAGCATGAAGGGATCGCCACCGGTGAGAATGACCTCCCAGATCTCGGGCGCGCCGGCGATATAGGCCAGCGCCCGGTCGAGGGCTTCGGCGGCAAGCGGGGCCGGCCCGCCCGGGCCCACGACTTCGCGCCGAAAACAGAAGCGGCAGTAGACCGGACAGACATGGGTGAGCTTGAGGAGCGCGCGGTCGCCATAGCGGTGCACGACGCCGGGCACCGGCGAGAGCCGGGCCTCATCGAAGGGATCGGCGAGCTCGCCGGGCAAAAGGGCGAGCTCGTTGTGGCTGGGAAGGAACTGGCGCGCGATCGGATCGTCGGGATTGCCGCGATCGATGAGCCCTGCCATCTCCGGCGTCACCGCGACGGCATAGCGGTCAGCCACCGCCGCCAGCGCGTGCGCCGCCCCGGCCGGCAGCAGGCCCGCGGCCTCCAGCTCCTTAGGGCTGCGCAGTGTGGGTGTGGCGCCGACCACGCGGCAGGGATCCCTTTGGCTCTCGTTCGCCAGCCTTTAGGCCCGGATGGCCTTGGCCGGCAAGGCCTATTCGGTGCGGGGGAATGGCGCGGCCGGCGGTCGCGCCTTTGCCATCGGCCCGGCACATTCCTGCGCCCTGCTGCCGGCCAGACAAGGTTTCGGGGGGAGCCTCGCCATGCGCCAACTTTGCATCATCGCCGTTGCCGCTCTCCTAAGCTGCGGCGGCGACGGCAACGCCGCTGCCCAGGAGGAAGAGGATATCCGCGTAAGCCCCAGCTTCTGGGCGGTCACCGGCGTTGCTCCCGACGATGTCCTGCACTTGCGCGATGTTCCCTCCGCCGACAGCAAGAGCCTTGCCGATATCCCCTTCAACGCGCGCGGGCTGAAAAACTTCGGCTGCCGGCGGGGCGAGCTTCCCTTCGACCAGTGGGCGCGCATGAGCGAGGCGCAGCGCCGCGCCGCGAACACGAAGTGGTGCCGGGTCGAGTTTCACGGCAAGCAGGGCTGGGTGGCGGGACGCTTTCTCAAGGAGGATCCGGTGGCGGCGCAGTGATCAGGGGTGGGTCTCGGCCACCGGCGCCCACAACACCTGCTCGATGCGTTGGGCACCGGTTGCAAGCATCACCAGGCGATCCAAACCCAAGGCGGCGCCGGCGGTGGGCGGCAGCTGGAGAAGTGCGGCGATGAAGTCCTCATCGATCGGATAGCGTTCGCCGTAGCGACGCTGCTTTTCATTCATCTCGGCCTGCAACCGCCGGCGCTGCTCGGCGGCGTCGGTCAGCTCGCCGAAGCAATTGGCCAATTCCACGCCGCAGGCATAAAGCTCAAAGCGGTCCGCTACCCGCGGGTCACGGGCGTTGGGCCGTGCCAGGGCCGCAAGCTGGGCCGGATACTGATCAAGTATGGTGGCGCGGCCGTTGCCGAGATTGGGTTCGACTTTGGCGACGAGTATGCGGCTGAAGGTGTCCTCCCAGGTATCATCGGCGGGGATGCGCACGCCGGCGGCGGTGGCCGCCGCGGCGAGCGCGGCCGCATCCGGGACGGCCGCGGCAAGCGTCGCCAACAGGTCGATGCCGGCGTGACGGCGAAAGGCCTCGGCCAGGCTGAGGCGATCGGGCGGAGCCAAGGGATCGGCGCTGCGCGCCCTATGCCTGAAGCGGTTGGTGCCGGCAGCCTCCGCGGCAAGCCGCAAGAGCGCGGCGCAATCGCCCATCAGCTCTTGGTAGGGTGTGTGCGCACGATACCACTCGAGCATGGTGAAGGCGGGGTGGTGCAGCGCGCCCCGCTCGCGATTGCGGAAGACGGGGGCGATGGTGAAGATCCGCTCCTCGCCGGCCGCCAGCAGCTTCTTGCAAGCGAACTCGGGCGAGGTGTGGAGATAAAGCGGATGCTGAGTGCCATCCGGATCGATGAGGGTGGTGCTGAACGCGTGCAAATGCGTCTCGTTGCCGGGCGAGGTCTGTAGAATGCTGGTGTCGACCTCCACAAAGCCCTGGGCCTCGAACCAGCGGCGGATCGCCGCCAAGATCCGCCCGCGCGCCAGCAGGAATCCGCGCCGGTCGGCATGGTTCTGCGGGTTCCACCAGGGACTTGGGCTTTGCGAGGGCAGGCGTTTGCTCCTTGGCGAGGTTCGAAAAGGCCGCTAGAAAGCGCCAGCTTTGAGACTCATGGCGAGCCTGCCGTCGTTCCTGGCGCACGCGGCCAAGCCTTTTGAATTCGGGAGAGATCGACGGTGGTGAAGGTTATCGCAAGCTCGGTGCGCAAAGGCAACGTGCTGGAGGTGGACGGCAAGCTGTGCGTCGTCATGAAGGCCGAGAATATCCACCCGGGCAAGGGCACCCCGGTCACGCACCTCGACATGCGCCGCATCGCCGATGGCGTGAAAATCACCGAGCGCTATCGCACCACCGACCAGGTCGAGCGCGCCTACCTCGAGGACAAGACCTATAACTATCTTTATGAAGACGATACCGGCTACACCTTCATGGATCCGGACACCTACGACCAGATCGCCGTTCCCAAGGACCTGCTGGGCGACCAGTCCGCCTATTTACAGGAAAGCATGCCCGTCACCTTGAGCCTGCACGAGGGCGTGCCGGTGGCGATCGAACTGCCACCGCGCGTGATCTTTGAAATCGTCGAGGCCGATCCCGTCGTCAAAGGTCAGACGGCCTCCTCGTCCTATAAGCCGGCCGTGCTCGCAAATGGCCAGCGCGTGATGGTGCCGCCGCATATCCAGGCCGGCACGCGGGTCGTCATCTCTACCGATGACGGATCCTACATCGAGCGCGCGAAAGAGTAATAGACCGCCGGCAGCGCCGCACCTCGGCGAGACCGCCCGGATCGGCCGGCCGCAGCCCGCCTCGAAACGCAAAGCTTGGGCGTCGCGGCCCCCCGGCTGGGTTCGCGCCGCAGGCGAGGCGCCGACGGCCAAGACTGCGCCGCGCGCTCGCAATGGGCCACCCCCCGCGATGCCGCGGGGTCGGCTTCTCATGCTATGCCTGGGGGTAGCCGCAAGGTTGTGGGTTGGCACGCAACACGACGAGCACGGCCATGATCGACCTTACCGCCATCCGGCCCGGGCTGATGGGCACGGCGGACCTCATCGTCGGACCCGAGCACACCGCTCCCCGCGTCGGTTCCGGCCGGATCGCGGTGCTCGCCACGCCGGTGATGATCAACGTCATCGAGGCGGCGGCCTTGGCCGCCGTCGAGCACCTGCTGCCGAGCGGCTACCAGAGCCTTGGCATTCACCTCGACGTGCGCCACTTCGCAGCAACGCCGGTCGGCCTGCGCGTTACCGCCAGCGCCGAAGTCCTGGCCGTGGAAGTCCGCACCATCCGCTTTCGCGTCGAGGCGCGCGATGAGCGCGAGCTGATCGGCGACGGCCAGCACCAGCGCGTGGTCGTCAATGTGGCGCGCTTCGACGAGCGCGTGCAGAAAAAATTGCTGGCCGCGCGCTAAAGCTAGCTTCCGGCCTCCTGGGCCTTTTGCAATTCGGCATCTTTTTCGGTTGCGCGGCGCAAGGCGGGACGCTCGGCGAGCGTGGCCATGTAGGGTTTGAACTCGGCGCGTTCCGGCAGCAGCTTGAACATGGTTCCCCAACGCAAGCCGGAGCCGATAACGACATCGGCAGCCGTGAACCTATCGCCGAGCAGGTAAGGGGAGGCGGCGCCGGCGGCTTTGGCCAGCACGTCCACGACCGTATCGAAGTCGCCGAACCCCAAGGCGGAGCGCGCCGGGGGCTCCCGGCGCGGGAATGCGCGCTCAGCAATTGCCGGCTCGACGCAACTTGGCCCGAAAAACAACCACTTCAGATAGGTGCCCCGCCTCGCATCGCCGACGGCAATGTTGAGTTTAGCCTGCGGAAACTCATCGGCGAGGTAGGCGCAGATGGCGGCGGCCTCCGTGATCACCGTGTCCCCGTGCTTGAGCGCGGGCACCTTGCCCATGGGATTGACGGCGAGGTAGGCGGGCTGACGGTTCTCGCCCTTTTTAAAGCTGACCAGCTGCAACTCGTAGGGCTGGCCCAATTCTTCGAGCATCCAATGCACGATCGAGGAACGGGAGGGGGCGGCGTGATAGAGGACGAGCTTTGGCATGTGCTTCTCCGATGCCGTGGGCCTTGGCAGCTATCTAAGGACGGATTGCGGCCAGGAAAGGTGCGCCGCGCCCCCTTGCGTTTTTTTTGCCGCAGCGACGGCGCGGCAAATGGGCAGGCCGGCCATGCACCGGTGTGCTTGGCCGCGGGCGGCAGAGCTGCTAGAGACAGCAGCCCTCATGAGGCACTTGGAAGCGCGGCCGCTTGTGAGCATATTTGGCCCAAGCGACGGCCGCCTAGGCGCGAGCGATTCTAAAAGAGCGGCGCCAAGAAGGACGGCGATGTAGAAGGACTGCGATGAGAGAATACAAGGATCAGAAGCGTCTTGAGCGGCTCGAGCGGGCTGCCAAAGCAAAGCAGCAAATCCTCGAGAAGTTTCGGTCGCGACCAGCAGCGGATGACCCGGCGGTCATCGCACGGACCGCCGAGCGCAAGGCCATTGCGGAGGCGCGCGAGGCGCGCGAGAGGGAGCGCGACGAGCGCAAGCGCAAGGAAGCCGAGGAGCGGGCGCAACGGCAGGCCATCGAAAAGGCCGAGCGGGAGGCACGCGAGCGCCGCGAGGCCGTTGAAAAGGTGATCCGCGATGCGGCCGAGGCTGCCGAGCGCAAGGCCGAACGCGATCGCCGCTATGCCGCACGCAAGGCCCGGCAAGCGGCCCGCCGTTAGCCCGGAGGAGCGTTTTGAGATGAAGGCCCAAAAGCGGGCTCGCGGCGCGCCCGCCGGCGCTGGTCCTCACGCGTGTGTGCCGACCCTGCCACGGCTAGCCTTGTTGGCGCGCGAGACCCAATGCGTGGCCCCAACGTGTGGCCCCAACGTGTGGCCCAAGGCGCGGCCGAGCCGCGCCGGTTCTAACTGGGCTCAGGTCGAGGGCGGCAAGAACAGGCAAATGAGCCGCGGTGTGCCGCCGGTCGAAGGGCGTATGCAGGCGTGCATTTGGTTGTCCTTGGACTCCCGGCGCGGGAAGTTGGCGGGCACAATCACAGTTCCGTGTTTGGTTGTGATCAGCATGCTGCCTGGGAGCGGCGCGCTTCCCATGATGCCGGCGCTCTGCAGGGATATGATCTCGACCTTCTCGACGGGCGCGCAATCCATACCGGAGCAGCACTCGATGGGATACCAATCATGGGCCGCTGCCGCCGTTGATGATAACAGCAGACCTGCCAATATCCATGCTCTTGCCATAGCGTGCCTCGCTGGTTTCGCGCCTTATCTCCTCCTCGAGTGATTTCCCGCCCTAGTCTTGCCGACGCGCGTCCCGCCGTTGTGCTCTAACGCTCCACTGCAATGAGCTCATTGCCTTAAAACCTGTTGCTAACGGACCTATGCCAAATGCACTGACTGACATCGAACTAATAGCGAATGGCTTGAATGCAAGTGCCGTGCCCCGCGCCGGCGTAGCGTTTTACGACGCTTTAATGACGGGGATTGTGATGCGATTCGGGCGGGCCGTCCCCAAACGAGTGTGCTTTTGCGGCCGCAGAGGATCGATCGTGATGCCGTCGCCAAGCTCATACTATCGTCCCGTCGCAAGCGCGATATCGCCTCACCCTGCCTGCAATTTGCGCAGCTGAGCCTGAGCCCCGCCGTGGGCATGAGCACTTAATTCGCATCCAGCAAGGTTCGTTCCAACAGGCGCAATCCCCAAAAACCCCCAACCACGATGGCGGCAAACGTCAGGAGGGAGCCGAAAGCCAACGTCGAGACGCCGGTAATGGCCTGTCCGACGGTACAGCCGAGCGCCAGCACGCCACCGACGCCCATCAGGGCGGCGCCGAGGAGATTGCGCACCATGTCGCCCGTGTCGGAGAAGCCAATCAGGCGAAATCGGCCCATGGCCGCGGCGGCGCTGGCGGCGCCGATGAGGGCCCCAAACACGCTGCTGACACCAAAGCTCGGGACGGGCTCGGCGGTGAAGCGCTGCAGCCATTCCAGCGCATCGCCCGTCGGCCGGACATAGGTCAGCGACACCGGTTGCAGCGGTCGTGGCGCAAAATCGTCGATGGCAAGGCCGGTGAGCGCCCAGCCGGCAATCACGCAGGCCCCGACGGCCAGGCCCGACAGGATGTGTACCGATGAAGCCCGAAATTTCTGGTCCGCGAGGCAATAGGCGAACGCGCCTCCCGCCAACACCAGCGTCGCCAACAGGTTCGCCGCGGCGGGCGGCGCCCGCAGCAACGCGCTCAGGAGATGATCGAGGCCTTGGCTTTCGAGCGCGAGGGGAACGGCGGTGGCCGCCTCGATTCGCGCGCGCATCGGTCCCAGCACGCCGCCGATCGCCATGTAGGCGGAAAGGCCAAGCACCATGAGGGTGATCAGCGCGCGCAGATCGCCAGCGCCGGCGCGCGCCAAATTCCGGCTGGGGCAGCCGCCCGCAAAGACCATGCCGATGCCGAGCACGAGGCCGCCCACGGCGTTGCCGACCCAATTCAGGCTGGGGGCCAAATACATCGACTTGTCGAGGGCGACGATGCCGCCCTGCTGAAGCAGCTGGGCGCCCAAAAGCGCCGTGGCCGCCGCCAGCAGCCAGGCACGAAACCGGCGATAGTCGCCGAAGTTATAGATGTCGGAAAGCGAGCCCATGGCACAGTAGTTGGTGCGGAACACGACCGCCCCGAACAGCGCGCCGATGAGAAGGCCGCCGAGCGCCAGGGCGAGCGGCGCGTTGCTGGTCAAGGCCTCGCGAACGGCTGACATGGGGCATTCGATCTCCTCGGGCGCGCCGGGCCCGGGTGGCGGCGCTTGGCTGGCGTGTCTGCGGCGCTCAATGCGGTTTGGGGCGCGCCGAAAATCACCGCAGCCTCAATCCCATGGACCCAATCCGGTCAATCCACAAGCCGGGCCCGGGGATCGGCCGGGGCGCCTTTCTTCGATTGCAAGTTGGCTGGAAAGATTGTGCATTCCGGGCGATGACCACGACGATTCGCAGCGACAGGGGTGAGATGACCGGGGCCCGGGTGCCGGCCTTCGTGCATTTAAAGGTGCACTCGGCCTATTCGCTCCTGGAAGGTGCCATCACCATTGCCAAGCTCGCTAAGCTGGCGGTGAGCCAAGGCTTCCCGGCGCTCGGCCTCACGGATACGGGCAATCTGTTCGGGGCGCTTGAGTTTTCCGACAAGATGGCGGCTGCCGGCGTGCAGCCGATCATGGGCTTGACGCTGCAGGTGGACTTCGGCGAGCCGGACCGGGCTGGTCCCGGCCGGCCGTTCGGGCCGCGCCTTGCCTGTGCCGGCTCGATTGCCCTCATTGCCGCCAATGAGCGCGGCTACCAAAACCTGATGCAGCTTTCCTCGCGGGCCTTTCTCGATCCCGGCGAGGCCGAGCCGCCCCACGTCAAGCTGAGCCAGCTTGCCGGTGCGCGGGCGGAGGGGCTCATTGCCCTGACGGGGGGACCCGACGGCCCGATCAACCGGGCGCTCGCCGAGGAGCAAAAAGAGCTGGCGGTCGAACGCCTGCAGGCGCTCGGCGCCATCTACGGCGATCGGCTCTATGTCGAGCTACAGCGCCATGGCTTGGCGCAGGAGAGCAAGACCGAACCCGATCTGCTGGCGCTCGCCTACGCCGAGCGGCTGCCGCTCGTGGCCAGCAACGAAGTCTATTTCGCAAGCCCCGACGACTACGAGGCGCACGATGCGCTCATGTGCATCGCCGATGGCAGCTATGTCACCGAAGACAATCGCCGACGGCTCTCGCGCGAGCACTTTTTCAAAAGTGCGCAACAGATGGCAGGCCTGTTCGCCGACCTGCCGGAAGCGCTCGCCAATACCGTGGAGATCGCCAAGCGCTGTGCCTATCGGCCGCTAGGCCGCAAGCCGATTTTGCCGAAGTTCGTGATGGCGGCGAAGGGTGCCTCGGAAAGCGAGCAGCTGGCGCTGGAGGCAGCCGAGCTCAGCGCCCAGGCCGAGGCCGGTCTTCGGCAGCGCCTCGCGACCACGCCACCGGCGGCGGGTTTCAGCGCGCAGGACTACCAGCAGCGGTTGGCCTTCGAGGTCGATGTGATTTCGAGGATGAAGTATCCCGGCTACTTCTTGATTGTTGCCGACTTCATCAAATGGGCCAAGGCCAACGGCATTCCCGTCGGTCCCGGCCGCGGTTCGGGCGCAGGCTCCCTCGTCGCCTGGGCGCTCACCATCACCGACCTTGATCCCTTGCGCTTCGGCTTGCTGTTTGAGCGCTTCCTCAACCCCGAGCGCGTGTCGATGCCGGACTTCGACATCGACTTTTGCCAGGATCGCCGCGACGAGGTGATCCGCTATGTGCAGAGCAAGTACGGCGCCGATCGCGTGGCGCAGATCATCACCCACGGCAAGTTGCAGGCGCGGGCCGTGCTGCGCGACGTCGGCCGCGTGCTGCAGATGCCCTACGGGCAGGTGGACCGGCTGTGCAAGCTCGTCCCCAACAATCCCGCCAACCCCGTAAGCTTGGCGCAGGCCATCGAGCTCGAGCCCAAATTGCAGGAGGAGCGCGACCGCGAGCCCGTCACCGCTCGGCTGCTCGAAATCGCGCAAAAGTTGGAAGGCCTTTATCGGCACGCCTCGACACACGCCGCGGGCATGGTGATCGGCGACCGTCCGCTCGAAGAGCTGGTGCCGCTTTATCGCGATCCCAAGTCAAGCTTTCCGATCACCCAGTTCAACTGGAAGCTGGTCGAGGCCGCGGGCCTGGTGAAGTTCGACTTTTTGGGGCTCAAGACTTTGACGGTACTGCGCAAGGCCGTCGATTTGGTGAAGCGCGGGCGCGGCATCGATATCGATTTGGCGGCGCTGCCCCTCGATGATCCGGCAAGCTACGAGCTCTTGGCCAGGGCCGACACGGTCGGCGTGTTCCAGCTCGAAGGCACGGGCATGCGCGACAGCCTCAAGCGGCTGAAGCCCGACCGCTTCGAGGACATCATTGCCATGGTGGCGCTCTATCGGCCTGGACCGATGGACAACATCCCGACCTACATCAACCGCAAACACGGTGAGGAGCCGGTCGAACTGCTGCATCCGCGGCTGGAGGGCATTCTCAAAGAGACCTATGGCGTCATCATCTACCAAGAACAGGTGATGCAGATCGCCCAGGTGCTGGCCGGCTTTTCGCTTGGCGACGCCGACCTGCTGCGGCGCGCCATGGGCAAGAAAGACAAGCGCGAAATGGCGCAGCAGAAGAGCCGCTTCGTCGAGGGCGCGCTCAAGGCTGGCGTCAAGCGCGCCGACGCGGAGTACATTTTCGAGCTGGTCGACAAGTTTGCGGGCTACGGCTTCAACAAGAGCCATGCCGCGGCCTATGCGCTGGTGAGCTACCATACCGCCTATATGAAGGCCAACTTCCGCGAGGAATTCCTGGCCGCTTCCATGACGCTCGACATGAGCAACACCGACAAGCTGGCGATGTACACGGCCGAGGCCAACCGGGCCAAGATCCGCATTCTGCCGCCCTGCATCAATGCCTCCGAGGTCGATTTCCTCGCCGGCGAAGGCTCGATTCGCTACTCGCTGGCCGCGCTCAAAAACATCGGTGCGCAGGCCGTCGAAAGCATTGTTGCCGAGCGCCGCGTCAATGGAGCCTTCGGCGATCTGTCCAACTTTGCCCGGCGCTGCAACACCAAGGCGCTCAACAAGCGCGCCTTGGAAACGCTGAGCGCCGCCGGCGCCTTCGACGCGCTCGAAGCCAACCGGGCGCGGGTGTGGGGCAATGTCGAGCAACTCTTGGCCTTTGCCAATCGCATGGCCGAGAACGAAGCGCAGGGCACCGGCGATTTGTTTGGCGGCAGCTCCGCCGGCGAAGCCTCGATCGATATGCGCCCGGTGCAGGTGTGGACGCCGATGGAGCTTCTGCAGCAGGAGTTCGAGGCGATCGGCTTCTTCCTGTCGGGCCACCCGCTCGATGCCTACGCCAGCGCGCTCGCCAAGCTCGGGGTGTCGAGCTATGCGGAGTTCGAGGCGCGCTGCGAGCGCGGCTCCGCCGCCGGCCGCCTTGCCGGCATCGTCGTGTCGATCCGCGAACGGCGCTCACAGAAGGGCAACAAGTTCGCCTTTGTGATTTTTTCCGAGCCGACCGGGCAATTCGAAGCCGTCATCTTCTCCGAAACGCTGGCCGCGGCGCGCTCCCTGTTGGAGCCGGGCATGGCGGTTCTCATCACGGTGGAGGGCGAGCGCGACGGAGAAGCCTTGAAGTTGCGCGCGCAGGCGGTGCAATCGCTCGATGCGGCGGCGAGCAGCATCCAGAAGGGATGGAAGGTCGTGTTGGATGCCGATGCGCTCATCAAAAACGATTGCCGCGATCTCGCCGCCTTGGGGGAAAGGCTGAAGGGGGGAGGCAAGGGTGAAGTCTCGTTGTCCTTTTTCGTGCAGGGACGCGAGGTGAGCTTCACCTTCCCGCAGCGCCGCTTCGATGTCTCACCCGCCCAGAAGGGGGCCATTGCCACGCTTCCCGGCGTGCTGGAGGTGGTTGACGTCTAAACGCGCGCAAGGCGCCCCTAGCCCCCGCCCTGCCAGGCTCTCAGCCAGTCGGTCGGATGGATGAGCATGATGATGTTGAGGGTTAGGTTGTCGCGAATGAGGACCAGCAGGGCCAGCTCGACGCCGATCAGCAGCGCCACGGTGACCCAGGCGGGCAGGCGGGCCGCGACCAGGAAGCCCAGGATCATGGCGCCGATGTCGGCCAGCGAATTGACGATGCTGTCGCCGAAGTAGTCTCTGGAAATGGTGACGGTGCGGTAGCGGTTGATGATGAAGGGGGTGTTCTCGAAAATCTCCCAGCCGGCTTCGATCGAGGTGGCGATCAGCAGGCGCGCGGCGACGGATAGGCGACCCTGCGCGATGAGGCCCGTCAGCCAATACAGGATGATGCCGTGCAAGACGTGGCTATAGGTGTACCAATCGGTGAGGTGTTGGGAGGTCTCCGAATCGGTGCGGCTGGCGTGCCAGAGCTTGATATAGCCACACTTGCATATGAGGACGTGGCCCATCCAAGCCAGGACCGCCGCGGTCACCAGCATAATGGCGGCACAGAGCGCGAGCGCGGCTGGGAACGAGAGCCTCGGCATGGTCGGTAATTTCGCCATGGCGTAGCTTGGCATGTCGCCAGCGTAAGCGGAACCGTAGCCGGCGTATGGGATATTTTTAATTGGTGCCTGAGCGATAACGAGGCCACAGTCGCCGACACCGCTGGCGGGCCTTGTTTTGCCCAAGTCCGCGCGAGAAATGGCCTGAGCGAGCAAGTGGGACGCGGCCATGTGGCACGTGATGTTTTTGTCGATGCTGGTGGGCCTCGGTGCCATGTCCGGGGCCGCGGCCGCTTTGTGCAGCAAGGAGGATTTCGGCAAGGCCGTCGACCAGGCCGGTGCCGCCTTGCGCAAACTCAATGCGGACAATGCGCCGCGCCTGCGCGCGAAAATGCGCGAGCTCAAGGACCGCAAGGGCTGGTCGGATGCGGATTTCGAGGAAAAGGCCATAGCCGCCGTGCAGGACGAGCGGATCGAGGCCTATAACGCCCAGGCCAACGATCTCCTGGCCAAGCTCGACGCCTTAGGCAGCCTTGACCCCAGCAACGAAGCCGACTGCGGCAAACTTCAGGAGCTCGGGGCGGCGGGCTTAGAGCTGCAGGCCACCATCAAGGCCAAGGCCGCCTACACGCTGTCGAAGCTCGACCAAATGGTGGCGCCGGCGCCGCCCCTGCCCACGCCTGAACCCAAGCCAAAGGCGGCCGAGGCGCCCAAGCCGCGCCCCGAGGCCGCAAAGCCACCGCCGGCTCCCCCACCGGCGCTGGCGTCGAAACCGGGCCCCGGCAAACAGCCCGAGACGAGTGCCTGGTCGGCCCAGACCAAGAGCGATGGGTCGCGCGAGGTTGCCGTGCTTGCGCCACCGCCGCAGGTCCCCCTGTCGACCATGCCGCCCGGCAATCTTGGCCCCGATGAAGACGGCTACTCCATCGACGAGATCATGGCGGCGAGCGCCGGCTTTTTCGGCAAGGTGTCGGCCAACCTCGGCGCCGTCATCGAGTATCTGTTTCAAAAGAGCGGCCGGCCGACGGGCTATGTGCTGGGGACCGAGGGGGGCGGTGCCCTGCTCGCGGGTGTGCGCTACGGGTCGGGAACGCTCTATCTGCGTTCGGGCGGCACGCAACCGATCTTCTGGCACGGCCCATCGCTCGGCACCGACGTCGGCGCCGAGGGCTCAAAGACGCTCTTTCTCATCTATCGACTGGGATCGCCGGACCAGATGTATGCCAGCTTTACCGGCATCGATGGGTCCGCCTATCTGGTGGGCGGAGTGGGGGCCACGTTCGTCACCAACGGCAGCGTCATCATGGCGCCGATCCGCTCCGGCATGGGCCTAAGGCTTGGGGCCAACATCGGCTACATCCGCTTCACGCCGAAGGCGACCTGGAATCCCTTCTGATCCCCGACGGCCGGCTCAGTAGGTGCAGGGTCGTGAGCTGACGTTGCAGCTGACGTTGCCGCGTGTGCCCGAGCAGCTGCCCGACTTGGACGCCGAGTTCTGCCATTTCGCCCAGCGCCGCCCGTACTCCCAAGCCGTAAAGTCGGTCCAGGCGCGGATGGCGGCGGCCTGGGCCTGCGCCTTGGTCGGACCGGTACCCTGGCCATCATGAAAATGGTCGGCCATACAGGTCTTGCCGCCAAGCTTTACCCAGTCGTGAATGCCGGCCAGACCCATGCCGTCCTGGGCCACCGCGGCGCCGGGCGCGAGCCCCAGCGCCAGTGCGCCCGCAACAATTGCTGCAGTGATTCCTTTCATGGCTCCCGCCCCTGTAATGATCGTGCGTTTCGGCTAAGCCTTAACGAACGTTGAGCGATTCCGCTTCGGCCGAAGGTGAGCCGGCGCCACTTTGCGCCGGCGGCGCTGCATTTGCGTCACACGTCAGCCGGGCGGCGGGGCGAAAAGCTTCCGCTTTTAGTCAGGAATTAGGGGCGGGGGCACCGCTGGCGCTATTTGGCGGCGACCACGGCGATCTCGACCAGCATGCGCGGATCGGCAAGCGCCGCCTCAATGCAGGCACGGCCCGGCAGGTTCTCGCCACCGGTCCAGGCGTTCCAGGCCTCGTTCATGGCATCCCGGTTGCGGATGTCGGTAACCCAGATGGTGGCGGACACCAGCTTGGACTTGTCCGTGCCGCCGAGTTTCAGGAGCCGATCGATCTCCTTCAAGATCTGCTGGGTCTGGCCTTTGGCGTCCTGCTTGACGTCGTCGGCGACGATGCCGGCCGTGAACACAAAGCCGTTGGCTTCGACCACCTTGGAATAAATCTTGGACGGCTCGTGGCGCTTGATGGTCATGGCGTTCTCCGTGCTGGCTTGCTAGGGGGGGCCAAGTCTTAGCACGCGGCCCGTCGCGGATGCCAACTCACAAAAGCCGCTCCTCATACTGCAGGCGGCCATCGATCAGGAGGCCTTTGATGGCGGCACTGCCGCTGCCATCGACGGCGATCAGGGCGGCAAGCCGTTTGTCGCGCGCCGGCGCCTCGAGCCGGGGTCCCTCGCCCTGGGGCACGAAATACTGTTCGATACCGTAGCGCACGCTGGCGACCGCATTGGGATCCTCGGCATTGAGGGCAAGCCTACCAAACCGGCTGCGCCCTTGAGCACGATGCGGTCGGGGCCGGCCGCTTGCGGCTGGTCCCGGGTGAGTTTGACAGGTACCCAGCTGCCGTCCTGCGGAATGCCGCCTTGCTTTGATCGAGATCCCTCCGGATAGCGCCGGCGCCGTCGGGCGTCACCCAACCTGCGGCTTGCCAGCGCTTGAGATCGCGCTCGCGCTTGGAGCGATGCCGGGACATAAATCTTTGCCCGCCTCCGACCCCCGGAGGGTGATTTCAAGGATGAGCGTGCGGGCAGGCGTGTCAAGCCGCAAGGACGGTCGAGCTAGTGCGTCGATTTCGGCAGCTGATCGAGGCTTGAAATGTACCACCTTTCCGCCTCGACGATCGCCGGGTTCTCGCCGTTGGCATAGATCCAGCTGTCGACCGCCCACTTCTGGCCGTTGGCGTTTTCCTTAAGGACGGCGGTCCAGTGCGGCCAGCCCGCAACCCCGCGCAGCAAATTCTCCTTGGAAAACGGCGTCCCTACCGTGTGGTGTTTGAGAAGGCCATTGCGCTCCAGGATCAACAGGTAGCTGGTGGTATTGGTGGCCTCGTCGACGCAGTCTTGCTGAGTCGGGTCGCCGCTTGCGGAAAAATCCATGCCGGGTCGGTCGGCACTGGTCCCGATCACGTCTCCCGTGCGCGTTTCCATCCAGCCGATGGCGTAGGCTACGGCGCGACGTTCCTCGTAGGGCGTGTCGGCCTTGCGGGTCTTGGTCATCAAGGTTTTGATTTGCGCGATGTCGGCATCGGTAAAGCGGAACGCCGTCTGCATGCGGCAGCCGTAGGCGTGACAAACATAAACCGTGTTGTTGCGGGGGGCTTCCGTGTGGAAATCGATATAGTGCTGGCTGACGGGGCCGAGGCGAACGTGCGTACAACCGGCAAGCGAGGCCAACATGCTGGCGGCCATCGCCACGCAAACGATCCCCTTCAGCTGTCCCAGCCGCGTCATTGCCCGTCAGCGCCGCCATCTTATTGGACCGCTGAGGGCGGCCTCGCGCGAACGGCTATCACTGTTGCGATTCGTGGCAAAGGCGACCAACGCCGCCGGCGTGGACGAGGAAACTGGCGAGCGCTTCGCCTGCCGCCGTGGCACAAACCGTAAAAGGCGCAAGCCGTGAAGCAAGCGCCCGAAAGCAAATTGAGGTCGCACGCGCGCGCGGGCGTGGGTAGGCCCGACACACGAAGAGACCGAACGCCCGGCGGTGCGAGCAGATAAACCGAGGCGGGCCTCCTCGGCACCCCTTGCAGCGGGCGGCAAACTCCACTACATAGGGAACAGAAAGTGAACACTAGTCCTGACCAGTCCTGACTAGTCTTGACTGGCCCTGATGAGGGCGGGCTCGAAGAGGTGGCAGACCCCGCGATCGGTAGGTCTTGCAACCCGTGCCTTGGGCCGTGACTTGGGCCATGCTTGCGCCCATGCCTTGGATCAGCCTTGGATCAGCCTGGGCCGCCGATGGCACGGAAAGCCGAGGACTTGGTTGAACATGAGAGCGCGGCGGCCAGGGATCAGGCTGGTCTTGCTCGCGGCAGGGAAACTGAGGAAGGCGAGGCGCCACGACGAATAGCGTGGACAAGCAACTCGGGTGGCGCCCTGGGATCGCCAATAGCCGCTATCGTCGGGGGCACGAATCGCGCCGCAAGCGGGCTCGCAAGCGGCCCTAAGAGGAACGCACTTAAAGATTAGCGCCGCATCGCCCGTGGCAGACATTTGGCGGCAAATGAGCGGCAAACACTAGAAGCAGAGCGGCAAACACTAGCGCGGCAACCACTAGAGCGGCAGAGATAGTGAAAGGTCGCAGAAGGAGCGTCTCATGGCCGGTTCCGTCAATAAAGTCATCCTGATCGGCAACCTCGGCCGAGATCCCGAGATCCGTCGTACGCAGGACGGCCGACCGATCGCCAACCTGCGCGTTGCCACCACCGAAACCTGGCGCGACAAGGCGTCGGGCGAACGTCGCGAGAAGACCGAGTGGCATTCCGTGGTGATCTTCAACGAGGGACTTTGCCGAGTGGCCGAGCAGTACCTCAAGAAGGGTGCCAAGGTTTACATTGAAGGCCAGCTGCAGACCCGCAAGTGGCAAGGTCAGGATGGCCAAGACCGCTATTCCACCGAGGTCGTGCTGCAGGGCTTCAACAGCTCGCTCACCATGCTTGACAGCCGGGGGGGCGGGGCCAACCTGGGCATGCAGGACGATGATCACGCAGACTATGGCGCCCCGAGCAACGGCAACGGGGGGGGCGGAGGCGCACGCCGAAGTGGCGGCGGCAGCAAGGCCAATTTCGACAAGCCGATTGACGACGAAATCCCCTTCTGACGGGCCGCAGGGGACGCAACGGCGGCGCGAGCGCATTAGCGCCGCCATTGTGGAGGCTTGACCCATTTCACTTGCCCCCTGCTCGAGGCGCCGCTCGCCATCCAAATCCACGCCTTTGCGGCGCTGGCCGCGTTTTTCTTGGGCGTGGCTCAATTGGCGCGCGTCAAAGGCACGCGCACGCATCGGGCGCTCGGCTACACCTGGGTCGGCTTGATGTTGTTTGTGGCCCTAAGCTCGTTCTTTATTCACGAGCTGCGGCAATGGGGAAACTTCAGCCCGATTCACCTGCTGTCGGTCTTCACCTTGGCCATGCTGCCGCTCGGCGTCTACTTCGCGCGTCGGCACAACGTGGTGGGCCACCGCACCATCATGCTTGGCCTATTCTTTGGGGCGCTTGTGATTGCCGGTGCCTTTACCCTTTTGCCCAGTCGCATTCTGGGACGCATGGTGTTTGGGGGCTGAGCATTCTTCGGGGGTCCGCCGGCACGCCGGGATTTGGTCTGGCACGCCATTTGCGTTCTCCGCTCGCGGGCTGGACCGGTCGGTCAGTCGTTAGCGGAGAGGATATAGATGCGCGTTCGAGTTTGCCTAAGACTGGCATCGGAACGCGCTGGCAAACCGTCTCGTCGGCGAGGCCATCGCGCGCCACCTTCTCAGCGATCCCGGCCTGTCCTGGGGATCGGTGCTGAGGGGTGCGGGTGGATCGCGCGCCTCGCAAGGCTGAAGCCGGCCCTTGAGCTCAGCTCAGGACGCCCTGGCTTTCCAACCACAGCACCAGGGCGGTGGCGGTTGCATAAAGATAAATCGCCATGATGGTGCGACGACGCCCCTGGGCCTGGGCCGCGTCGGCGGGCGGCAGGGTGCGTGAGGCATAGAGCAGATAGCCCGTTGCCAGCAGCGTGCCGAGGATGAAAATCGGGGCGGCCCAGCGGCTGAGCGCGCACAGCGCCAGGCCGCCGCCGAGCAATACTAGGCCGACCAGCAGCACCAGCCAGCGCGTTTCCGTGAGCGGCGTGCGGTCGCCCGTCAGCGCCTCGATGGCTTGCGCCGTAAAGCGGCCCGAGTAGGCGCCGGCGCAAGCGATGGCGCCGGCAACGAGCGAGGCCGCTCCCACAAGGTAGGCAATCAAGACGAGGCCCAAGGCGGCGCTCCGGCTGCGGCGAGGACGGGATTGATAGGGCCTGGACGACGCCCTTGCCAGTGGCGCGCGAGCAGGCCTTTGCGGCGGGGCTTTTCCAGGGGCGGCAAGGTCCCGCGGAGCGACCCCGGCGCGGCGTCTTAGTGTCTTGTTTTTGTTACATTAAACTGCAACTTCGGAGCAGCGGTGCCGGCTGTTGCTCCGGCCCATCGGCTGCGCTATCAAGGCCCCTTGAGGTGCCGCGCCGCACCGCCAGCGGCGGGGGGTGCCGGCAGTCCAGTCCATCTCGTTCGCGCGCTCAGATTCAGCACCAACAAGAGGCAGTACCCCGTGGCGGACCACGACAAAGCCGCGCCCGGTGATAAAGGGCCGCCCGACATCCGGCCGGTCTCGATCACGGACGAAATGAAGCGCTCCTATCTCGATTACGCCATGAGCGTGATCGTCAGCCGGGCATTGCCCGACGTGCGCGACGGGCTGAAGCCGGTACACCGGCGCATCCTGTTTGGCATGCACGAGCTTGGGCTCGAGTGGAACAAAAAGTATGTGAAATGCGCCCGTGTCGTCGGCGAGGTGATGGGTAAGTACCACCCGCACGGCAACGCACCGATCTATGATGCGCTAGTGCGCATGGCGCAGGATTTTTCCATGCGCCTGACCTTGGTGGATGGGCAGGGCAACTTCGGCTCGGTCGACGGCGACCCTCCCGCGGCCGAACGCTACACGGAGTGCCGGCTGACCAAGGTTGCCGGCAGTCTGCTCGATGACCTCGACAAGGACACGGTCGATTTCCGTGACAACTACGACGGCTCGCTCCGAGAGCCGTCGGTGCTGCCGGCCAAGTTCCCGAACCTGCTCGTCAACGGTTCGGGGGGAATTGCCGTCGGCATGGCCACCAACATTCCCCCGCACAATCTGGGCGAAGTCGTCGACGCCTGCATCGCCCACCTCGACAATCCCGAGATCACCCTCGAAGAGCTGTGCCAGCTGATCCCTGGACCTGATTTTCCCACCGGCGGCCTCATCCTCGGTCGCGTCGGCATCATGGGGGCCTACCACAAGGGCCGCGGCTCGATCCTGATGCGCGCCAAGGTGCACGTGGAAGAGATCCGCAAGGATCGCGAGGCGCTGATCGTCACGGCCATTCCCTACCAGGTCAACAAACGCGTGCTGATCGAGAAGATCGCCGAGCAGGTGCGCGAGAAGCGTATCGACGGCATTTCCGACATTTGGGACGAGTCGAGTCGCGAGGGCATGCGCATCGTCATCGAACTCAAGCGGGATGCCGTGGCCGACGTGGTCTTGAACCAGCTATGGCGCTTCTCCGATCTACAGACCACCTTTGGCGCCAACATGCTGGCCATCAACGGCGGTCGGCCGGAGCAGCTCAACCTCAAGGACATGATCGCGTCCTTCACCAGCTTCCGCGAGGAAGTGGTCTCCCGCCGCACCAAGTATCTGCTCGGCAAGTCGCGCGACCGGGCCCACGTTTTGGTCGGCCTTGCCGTTGCCGTCGCCAACATCGATGAGATGATCCGCCTGATCCGCTCGGCCCCCAGTCCCGCCGAAGCTCGCGAGCAGATGATGGCCCGCGACTGGCCGGCGCGCGACATCGGCCCGCTGGTCGATTTGATCGCCGACCCACGCCACAAGCTGACGGCGGCGGGAACCATTCGGCTCAGCGACGAGCAGGCGCGCGCCATTCTCGAGCTGCGCCTGCAGCGCCTGACCGCGCTCGGCCGCGATGAAATCGGCGATGAACTGAAGAAGCTCGGCGAAGAAATCAAAAACTATCTGGCGATCCTCGCCTCGCGCGGCCGGATCGTCGACCTCATCAAGCAAGAACTGTTAGCCATCAAGGCGGAGTTTGCCACCCCGCGCCTCACCGAAATCGTTGAAATGGAGGGCGAGGTCGAGGACGAGGATCTGATTCAGCGCGAGGATGTGGTGGTGACGGTCAGCCACCGCGGCTACATCAAGCGCGTACCACTCTCCACCTATCGCGCCCAGCGTCGCGGCGGCAAGGGCAGGGCCGGCATGTCCACGCGCGAGGAGGATGTGGTTACCCAGATCTTCATCGCCTCGACGCACACGCCGGTATTGTTCTTTTCCTCGCGCGGCATGGTCTACCGCATGAAGGTGTGGCGCTTGCCGGCGGCAACGCCGCAATCGCTGGGCAAGGCGCTGGTCAATCTGCTGCCGCTCAGCGAAGGCGAGAGCATCACCTCGATCCTGCCGTTGCCGGAAGAAGAAAAGACCTGGGGCAGCTTGGAGCTGATGTTTGCGACCCGCAGCGGCGGCGTGCGTCGCAACAGTCTCGCCGACTTTGAGAACATCAATCGCAACGGCAAGATCGCCATGAAGCTCGAGGAGGGTGATCGCATCGTGCGCGTGGCGATCTGCTCATCCTCCGACAATGTGCTGCTGACGACGGCGGGCGGGCGCTGCATTCGCTTTCCGGTCGAGGACGTGCGCCTGTTCAAGGGGCGCGACTCAAGCGGGGTGCGCGGCATCCGCCTCGAGCAGGCTGACGAGGTGATCTCGATGGCGATCCTGCGTCACGTCGAAGCGACCCCGGGTGAGCGTGCCGCCTACATCAAGCAAGCGCTCGCCGTGCGCCGTGCGCAAGGCGCCGAACTCGCGGATGCGGCGATCGAGCCCGGTGCCGAGGCGGAGGCCGAAGAAACCGAGGAAGCGGTGGAGTTGAGCCCGGAGCGGTATGCCGAACTCGGGGCGCGGGAGCAGTTCGTGCTGACCGTCTCGGAACGGGGCTTCGGCAAGCGCTCCTCTTCTTATGAGTACCGCATCTCCGGCCGCGGCGGCAAAGGCATCACGGCCATGATCGTCAACGAGCGCAACGGGCGCCTGGTGGCCTCCTTCCCGGTGGAGGAAAGCGACCAAATCATGCTGGTGACCGACGGCGGCAAGCTGATCCGGTGCCCGGTCGATGACGTGCGCATCGCCGGCCGCAATGTCCAGGGCGTGCGCATCTTCCGCACCGACGAGGACGAAAAAGTGGTCTCCGTGGAGCGCATCCCCGAAGAGGGCAACGGGGAGGCCAACGGCGGCAACGGCAGCGCCGAGGCCGAACCCAACGCCTAATCCCGGAGCCCACCCCTGGAGCCCGCCCCTCGAGCCAGCCAAGGGTGGGCGGCGGGCTGCCGCGCAAACGGCCCGGCATCGGCCCGGGTAAAAGCGCCCACCGCCCCCGAGCGCGGGTGCGGTCTACTTGGCGTTTTTCATGGCCTCAAACGAGAACACGAAATCCTGCTTATCGAGCGGCTTGTGGCAGGTGAAGCAGTTTTTCAGGTTCGCCTTGTCGTTCACGGTCTTGTCGGCCTTGAAGGCCTGGTACTCCCACTCGCCGTTGCGAAGCTCGTCGGGATACTCGCTGCCCCAGCCGGCGCGCTTTTCCATCACCGTGTAGCCGACGAGCTCGCCCTTGATGAAGCGACCGTTGGCGTCCCGTTCCGGATTACCGTTGGCGTCGAGTTTGGCCTTGTGCTGCACCAGGGTCAGCACGCTGCCGCTCGGGATCGGCTGGCCTGCCTTCACCGCTGCGATCGCTTCCGGCGTGGCATAGAGCTCCCGGTACTGCTTGTTGTCCTGGCGGTCGACGGTGGTGTAGAGCACACCCTTGGCGAAGTTCTCGGGAAAAGTCACCTTTTCGCCACCGGCGCGCACAGCCACGGTCAGCGCCACGGCCGCCAAGCCAAACGTGGCAACGATTGGCAATGCTTTCATGCTGTTGTCCTCCCCTCGATAATCGTTCCGCCTACAGCATACGGTCTGGACGCGGGTTCGGATCATCGCCCAAGCCCCGGTCCCCATGAAATTTACGTGAGCGGCGGACGCCCAACGTGCTTGCCGCGGCCCCGGCTTGGCGTTAGGGCTTTGCCGTTGCTCGCATAATCTGGAAAGTTCGGGAAACGAAAGACCGTCGGCCATGACCGTGGAAGTGCTCCTTGCCTTCATCGCCGCCTGCCTGCTGCTCGGCCTGACGCCCGGGCCCAACATGTCCTTGATTATCGCCAATACGCTCACCACCGGGCTGGCGGCGGGCCTGTTCACGCTCGCCGGCACCACCACCGGGCTGGCCTTGCTGGTCGCCGCCGCCGTCATGGGCATGAGCTCCGTCATGGTCTTCATGTCCGAATGGTTCGACATCGTGCGCTTTGTCGGCGCGCTTTACCTGGTCTGGCTCGGAGCGCGCCAGCTCTGGCAATTCTGGAAAGCCGAGCGTGCGGCAAGTGCCCCACCGGTCTCGCGCGGCAATTGCTACGTGCAGGGGCTTTTGGTCAGCTTGTCGAACCCGAAGGTGATGCTGTTTCTCGGTGCGTTCCTGCCCCAGTTCATCGATCCCAGGGGCGATGCCGTCGGGCAGTTGACCATGCTCGCCGTCCTATTCGTGCTGGTGCTGGCGGCGGTGGATGTGGGCTACACCCTGGCGCTTGCCCGCGCGCGAGCGCGCTTTTCCACGGCGCGGCTGCGCTTGCTCGACGGTGCCGCCGGCGTCCTCCTCTTGCTCGGGGGCGCGGTCCTGGCGACCATGCGGCGGCCGTGACCCATGCGACGCGAGCCCGCGTGCTGAGGCCCATGCGGCGAGAAGCGAGCGCAAGCGTGCAACGGGGCGATCGCTTCGGACACCCTCGGCAGCGGCGCCCGAAGCAGCGGCGGGGGCAGGGGCAATGAAGCGCATCGGTTTTACCTCAGGCTCATTCGATCCCGTCACCAATGGACACCGCGACGTGATCGAGCGGGCCGCCCGCATGGTCGACACCCTCGTGGTCGGGGTCGGGGTGCACCCCGGCAAGACGCCACTGTTCTCCGTTGCCGAGAAGATCGAGCTGCTCAAGGCGGAGACGGCGGCGATCGCCAAGGCCACGGGTTGCAAAATCGAGATTGTCACCTTCGACAACCTGACGGTGGCTGCCGCCGCCGACGCCGGCGCCAGCCTGATCTTTCGCGGTCTGCGCGATGGCACCGATTTCGACTATGAAATGCAGATGGCCGGGATGAACGGGGCCATGGCGCCCGGCATTCAGACGGTGTTTGTGCCGGCGAGCCCGCAGGTGCGCCACATTACGGGAACGCTGGTGCGCCAGATCGGCCTGATGGGCGGCGACATCTCCAAGTTCGTGTCGGCGACCGTGGCGCGCAAACTCAAGGCCAAGGCGGCGCAGCGGCAAAAGACTTAAGGGCGCAGCTTTTGCCGCCAGTTGCGGCTGCCCCCAGCTTAAGCCCGAGCATGGCAGGGTCCGCAAAGAGGTTTCCTTACCGGCAAAGGTGCCCTAGAAGGGCCACACGGGGCGCAATCATTCGCGCCCCGTCTTGGGTGCACCCTGGGACGGCACCACGACAAAACCTCTCTCCAACCCTAACGGGAGCCATTCCGTGATCCGCTCGTTGCTGGGCTTTGCCCTCGTCCTTTTCGCTTCGGTCTCGCTGCTTGAAGCCCAGGGGACCGATCCGCAGAATACGCTGGTGATCGAAACGACCAAGGGTCCCATTCGCATTAAGCTCAGGCCCGACCTGGCGCCGAAACATGTGGCCCAGGTCAAGCAGCTCGCCAAGCAGGGCTTTTACGATGGCGTCGTTTTCCATCGCGTGATTGCCGGCTTCATGGCGCAGACGGGCGATCCGACCGGGACCGGCACGGGCGGCTCGAAACTGCCGAACCTGCCGGCCGAGTTCAGCAGCGAGCCCTTCAAGCGCGGCAGCGTCGGCGCCGCGCGCACCAGCAATCCCAACAGCGCCAACAGTCAATTCTTTATTTGCTTTGGCGATGGCTGCCGGCAGCTCACCGGTCAATATACGCTGTGGGGCGAGGTGATCGACGGTATGGACACCGTCGAAAAGATCGCGCGTGGCGAGCCGCCGCCGCAGCCCGACAAGATGCAGAAGGTCTACCTGCTCGCAGACAAAAAGTGACGGCTGCCTTGGCGCCGCCGCGCCAGGGTACCGCCAGCAACTCGGAGTTAGCCATGACCACCATCAAAGATCCTGAGAACACCTTGATCATGGAAACCAGCAAGGGCAAGGTCGTGATCGGGCTCAGGCCCGATCTGGCGCCCAAGCACGTGGAACGCATCAAGAAGCTGGCGCGCGAGGGTTTCTATGACGGCATCGCCTTCCACCGCGTGATCGACGGCTTCATGGCACAGACCGGCTGCCCCGAGGGCACGGGCATGGGCGGGTCGAATTATCCCGACCTCAAGGCCGAGTTCAACGCCGAGAAGCACGTGCGCGGGGTGTGCTCGATGGCACGCTCGACACGACCGGACAGCGCCAATAGCCAATTCTTCATCTGTTTCGACGACGCCACTTTCCTCGACAACAAGTACACGGTCTGGGGCAAGGTTCTCGAGGGCATGGACAACGTCGACAAACTTGAACGCGGCGAACCGGTGGCAAAGCCCGATAAGATCCGTTCACTGAAGGTGGCGGCTGACCTGGCCGCTTAAGGCGCGCCTTGAGGATCCGTTAACGCTGACGCCGCCGCCGGACCGAGCTTCAGCTTTCGTCAACGTTGTTTTGCTCAGTATGCTTCGGCACAGGTTTGGCGGGATGTGCGGCTGCGCCCTTGCGGGCAGGGCGCTCCGAGGGGTGCTCGCGTGCGCTATCTGATGAGCTTCTGGCTCGGCTTTGCGCTGGCGGCCGGCCTTTGGCTGGGGAGCGGCTGGCATGGCGCGAGCTCGCCCGCGGCCTTCGCCGACGTGGCCGCCGTCGAAACCTTTTTGGCGCATTACCATCTCAAGCCCGAGCCGGAGCGCGTGCCGCAGGCGATCGATGCGCTGGCAGCGCTCGGGGCTCTGGAGGCCGAGGCTCGCTTGCAGCCGGTCGCGGCCTTCTTGGCGGCGCTGCTGGCCGAGGACGAAAGCCTGGCCGCCCGCTTGGGCGAGCGGATCGCCGAGGCGGCGCCGGCCAAACAGCGCCTGCTGGCGCAGGCGATTGCGCTGTCGGGGCTGCCGCAGTGGCGGCGGCTGCTCACCCTGCTCAAGCGCCAGTTGCCGGCGCGCGCGCTCGAGATCGAAACGCTATTGGCTGCGCCCGAGACGCGGGGCACCCTGTCGCTTGCCTACGATGAGGCCGGCGTGGTGGTGGACATGGTCATGGCGCACTTCATGGCGACGGGGAGCGAGGCGGCCGTGCTCCGGCTCGTCGCTGCGCTCGCCGGCAGTCTCGATGAGAGCAACCCTATCGCCTCGAGCACGAGCCACAAAGCCAGGGCGGTGCTGGCCCTGCGCGCGGCCAGTGATCGGCGGCTGCTGCAGCTCACCCGACGCGAAGCCGGGCAGCAGCCGGAGCCGCTGGCGGGGCTCCTGCGCGACGTGGTGGCCATCGCCGCGACAACGGCGCGCTAAGTGGGCGGGCGCAATGGGCCGCGGCAGGCTGCTCGGGGCTTGCTTGGCCGGGCTCGGGGCGCCGGGCCAGCCCATTGGCTGCGGATGGGTTTATAGTGGATGCGATGAAGGCCGACCTGTTCGATTTCGAGTTGCCCGAGGAGCGCATTGCGCTGGCGCCGGCGCAGCCGCGCGACGCCGCGCGGCTCATGGTCGTGCGCCCGGGCGTGGAGGCAGCGCCGACGGCAAAGGCTGGCGCGTGCTTCAGCGATAGCCGCGTCGACCGGTTGCCGGAATTGTTGCGGCCGGGCGACGCCTTGGTTCTCAACGACACCCGCGTGATCCGCGCCGCCCTCAGCGGGGAGCGCCTGCGCGGGGAGCAGCGCGCCAGGATCGCCTTCAATTTGCACAAACGCTTGGACGAGAGCCGGTGGCTCGCCTTCGCGCGGCCGGCCAAGCGCCTCAAGCCCGGCGATCGCCTCCGCTTCGGCCACGATGGCCGCGTCTGTCTGCTGGGCCAGCTCGAGGCCAGCATTGCGGCGGTGGGGGCGGCCGGCGAGGTAGAACTTTCCTTCAGTCTGCACGGGCCCTATCTCGACGAAGCGATCGAGGTGCTGGGCGATCCGCCGCTGCCCCCCTACATCGCCAGCCGGCGCGAGCCGGAGCCGGAGGATGCGGAGCGCTACCAAACCATCTATGCGCGCCGCGACGGCGCCGTGGCGGCGCCGACCGCGGGCCTGCATTTCACGCCGGCGCTGTTTGCCGCGCTGGAGGCACGCGGCATTGCCAGGCACTTCGTCACCTTGCACGTGGGCGCCGGCACCTTCCTGCCGGTGAAGGCGGAGGATACGGCGGGCCATCGCATGCACGGCGAGTGGGGCGAGATCAGCGCGGAAACGGCTGAGGCCCTCAATCGGGTGCGCGCCGCGGGCGGGCGCCTCGTTGCCGTCGGCAGCACGGCGCTGCGCTTGCTGGAGACCGCCGCCGGCGAGGACGGCAGGCTCGCCCCGTTTGCCGGCGAGACCGAGCTGTTCATCACGCCCGGCTATGGTTTCAAAGCCGTCGATCTCATGCTGACGAACTTCCACTTACCGCGCTCGACCTTGTTCATGCTGGTGGCGGCCTTCAGCGGACTTGCCACCATGCAGCAGGCCTATCGGCATGCCATCGATGCCGGTTACCGCTTCTACTCCTACGGCGATGCCTGTCTGCTCTATCCTGTCCACACCCGACGATGACGACGCCCTTCGCCTTCACCTTGCACAACAGCGATGGCGGTGCGCGCCTCGGCGAAATTGTCACCGCGCACGGCAAGATCGCGACCCCGGCATTTATGCCGGTCGGCACCGCCGGCACGGTCAAGGCCGTCTACAGCGACCAACTCACGGCGGCGGGCGTCGATGTCGTGCTTGCCAACACCTATCACCTGATGCTGCGCCCCGGCGCCGAGCGCATCGCCCGCCTCGGCGGGCTGCACACCTTCATGGGCTGGGACAAACCGATCCTGACCGACTCGGGCGGCTTCCAGGTCATGAGCCTGTCGAAGCTGCGCACCATCACCGACGAGGGCGTCACCTTCCAATCCCATCTCGACGGCAGCCGCTACGCCCTAACTCCGGAACGCGCCGTCGAGATCCAGTGCCTGCTTGGCGCCGACATCCAGATGCAGCTCGACGAATGCGTAAGCCTGCCGGCCTCGGCAGAGGTCGTGGCGGGCGCGGTCGAACGCTCGCTGGCGTGGGCGGCGCGCGCCAAGCGCGCGTTCGCCAGCCAGCGCGCGCGCGGGGCTGCCAACCTCGGCCAGGCGCTGTTCGGCATCGTGCAAGGCGGTATTGATCGCGACCTGCGCGCGCGCTCCGTCGACGGCCTGCTCGCCCTTGATTTTCAAGGCTACGCGGTGGGCGGCCTGGCGGTCGGGGAACCGCAGCGGGCGATGCTGGAAACGCTGGAAGGCACGCTGCCGCGCCTGCCGGCAGAGCAGCCGCGCTATCTGATGGGCGTCGGCACCCCGATCGATCTCATCGAAAGTGTCGCCCGCGGCATCGACATGTTCGATTGCGTGCTGCCGACGCGCTCGGGCCGCCACGGCCAGGCCTTCACCTGGGCCGGCAAGCTCAACCTGCGCAATGCCGTGCACAGCGAGGATCCGGCCCCGCTCGACCGGCACAGCCAGTGTCCTGCGGCGCGCGACTATTCCCGCGCCTATTTGCATCACCTGGTCAAGGCCGAGGAATATCTGGCCGCCATGCTGCTGTCGTGGGCCAATATCGCCTTCTACCAGGAGCTGATGGCCGCCATGCGCAAGGCCATCGCCGCAGGCCGCTTCGCCGCCTGGGCCGCCGCCACCAAGGCGGCGCTCGGCTAGGGCCGATTTGGCCGCGGTGCCGAGCCTGCGGCGAGCGAAAGGACCAAGCGCACGCATGCCGGCTTTGCCGCCGCCCGCAACAGGAACCCCTTGCTCGCTCGTGGCGTTAACGACTTCGCGAGGGAGGCAGCCCATGTCGGCGGACACGCCATCGCAAAAGGATGGGAAAGAAGCAAAGTGGCGCGCGCTCGCCGCCGAGGCCCGCGCCTGCGCTGCCGAGATGGCCGAACCGCGCGCTCGCCGCATTATGCAAGACATCGCCGAGGCCTACGAGCGCCTGGCGCAGCGGGCAAAAAATCGGGCGTCCGACTGAGGCAAGGCGTTGGGCTCCCTCACCGGGCTGAGCGGTCAGGGCGGGGGAATTGCGTGTATTTCTGGCACCGGGCATTCTGGCACCGGGCGTCGCCGCGCCGATGACAAGCTCGCATACCCAGGCCCACATGCCTCAGGCGCGTATGGCCAGGGCATGCCCGGGCATGAGCCGATGCCGTCGGCCGGAAGACCCGCGCGCGATTGCGCGAGAAGGCTTGCGCGCAACGCCCCAGCGACGGGCCAACCGGCACGGCTGCTCCCTCTCCCGATCGGAAGCGCAAACGGGCGAGCTTAGGCCAGCGTTTCCTTGATCAGGTGATCGACCACGCGCACCAGCGCCTCCTGGCGCGAGGCGCCGGCGTCAAGTTGCGCTTGGAAATGGGCGACCTGCCGGTCCGCACTGGTGCCGCGCGCCAGGATGATGCGGGCGTGCTCGAGCTCGGCGAGGCAGCCCAGCGCCTCGGCGTCCTCGCGCAGCATCACCAGTAGTTCATCGACGAGATCGCGGAAGGGCACGAGTTCGCCCTTGCCGAGGTCGAACAAGGTTCCCTCCACGCCATAGCGCTGGGCGCGCCAGCGGTTTTCGGCGAGCAGGAACAAGGGATAGGTGCGCCAGGTCTGGTTGGCGCGTCGCAGCCGATACAGCATGCGCAGGATTGAGACATAGAGCGCGGCCACGCATACCGCATCCTCGATCAGGGGACAGACGTCGGTGACGCGCATTTCGAGCGTGGGAAAGCGTGAGGACGGCCGGATATCCCACCAAATCTTGCTGGCGTCCTCGATGATGCCGTTGCGGACGAGCAGATCGATCGTCTGCAAATATTCAAACCAGCCCTCGAACCGGCCCGGCATGCCCGTGCGCGGCAGTTCTTGGTAGGCGGCCAGCCGATAGGATTTGAGGCCGGTGTCTTCGCCCTCCGCAAACGGCGAGGACGTCGAGAGCACCAACAGATGCGGCAGGAAATAGCGGACCTGGTTGAAGAGATCGATACGCAACTCGTCGTCTTCAATGCCGACGTGCACGTGCATGCCGCAGATCACAAGCCGGCGACCGACGCCGGCAAGATCCTTGGCAATTGCTTGATAGCGCGCCCGTTCGGTGGGTTCCTGCGCGCTCCAGCGCGCGAAGGGATGGGTCGAGGCCGCGATCGGTGCCAGGCCGTGCTCGCCAGCAAGATCGGCTACCGTGCGGCGCAAGTGTGCGAGCTCGGCGCCTGCCTGGCGCGGTGATGTGTGCACGTTGGTGCCGACTTCGATTTGGGACTTGAGGAACTCGCGCGCCACCTGACCCTTGAGTGCCTCCTGGGCGGCATCGAACAGTGCCTGCGGCATCTCGCGCACAAGGTCGCGCGTTGTGGCATCGACCAGGAGGTATTCCTCCTCGATGCCGATACTGAAGGAAGGGTGCTTGATCGCCATGGGGAAATGTTGGCACGAATTGGCCGCCCTTCAAATGACAGCCCCGTGTAAGGAGCGGCGACGTTGGGGATGACGGGCAGCCCTGCAAGCGGCGTGCGGCCGCGGCGCGCCGCTGCCGGCGCGGTCTTGTCGCCGGGAGCAAAGCCAAAACGCCCGACTAATTCTGAGCGCCGCCCTCGAGCCAGGCGGCGGCCGGCGGCCACAGGGTGGCGCGGAATGCCGGGCGAAAGAAACCCAGATGGCCAATGCGCTTCGCCTTGGCTTCGGCCAGGGTCACCCGCCAAATGCTGCGCTCGCTGTTGGCCGTGAAATGGCTTGCCATATGGCCAACGGCTGCGGGTGTGCCCCATGGGTCGTCCTCGATTTGGGCAAAGCGAACCGGGGCCTTGAGCGTCGCAAAGTGGCGAACCTCGCTCAGCGTCGGGTCGCCAAAAATAAACTCCTGCGTCATGCACCAGCGCGTCCATTCGATAAAGGCGGGGCCCGGCATATTCTCCCCGCCCATCAGAAAACCCGGAAAATAGCCGAGCAGGCGCACCAGGGGCGGTGCCATCGAGCCCATCAAAATGCGCACGCGATAGCGTTCCGGGCTGCGCATGCGGCGCCAGTAGCCGCTGAGGGTGGCGATGTTGAGCTGGCGGGCGATGGCGCCGTTGTTGTGAGCGAGGCCGGTGGCGAAGCCTCCCATGCTGTGACCCAGCCAATTGAGCGGACGCTGGGGATGGGCTTGCTGCGCCCAACCGATGGCGCCTGAAACATCGAGGCAGCACCAATCGCGCATGCGGGCGGGAAAGCCGCGCAAGCTGGCGGGTGCGGAGGCGCCGATGCCGCGGTAGTCGAAAGTCACCACCGGCCCGCCGCGCAACGCCAGATAGCGGGCAAACCTCGC
>Ga0081540_1000365_pt1 | contig 45459 bp, 35 predicted proteins | sample TabmetS2T1R1_FD_71024 | JGI IMG/M metagenome (GOLD analysis project Ga0081540, IMG submission 71024) | Tabebuia heterophylla rhizosphere microbial communities from the University of Puerto Rico - S2T1R1 | ecosystem: Host-associated > Plants > Roots > Rhizosphere ...
AAGAAAGCTGTCCCGCCGTTGCTGCCACAAATTCCGGCCTGTGGTTATGGGTCCCTGCGTTCGCAGGGACGACGGAGAGTTTGTACGTGCTGCGGGACAAATAGCGACGAGATGTGTGCATCCCTTAGCGTATGCGCGGGGGACGACAGAGGGGAGGTCGGGACATGACCGAAACTCTCGAAACGCCCCGTCCCTCGCCAAGCGCCACCACCACGCCCCTCCTCAGCGTCAACAACATCGAGGTCGTCTATGACGACGTCATCCTGGTGCTGCGCGGCCTGAGCCTTGCGGTGCCGAAGGGCGCGATCGTCGCATTGCTCGGCGCCAATGGCGCCGGCAAGTCGACGACGCTGAAGGCGATCTCCGGGCTGCTCAAGACCGAGGACGGCGAGGTCACGCGCGGCGAGATCATCTTCGACGGCGAGCGCATCGACGGCGTGGACCCCGACAGGATCGTCCGCCGCGGCATCTTCCAGGTGATGGAGGGCCGCCGCATCATCGCCGACATGACCTCACTGGAAAATCTCAAGCTCGGCGCGTTCACGCGCAGCGACAACGCAGTCGCCTCCGACATCGAGATGGTCTTCAACTATTTTCCGCGCCTGAAGGAACGCACCGGCCTCGCCGGCTATCTCTCCGGCGGCGAACAGCAGATGCTCGCGATCGGCCGCGCGCTGATGGCGCGGCCGAAGATGATCCTGATGGACGAGCCTTCGATGGGCCTGTCGCCGCTGCTGGTCAAGGAAGTGTTCGCGATCATCCAGCAGATCAACCGCGACCTCGGCGTAACCATTCTGCTGGTCGAGCAGAATGCCCGCGCCGCGCTCTCGGTCGCGAGCCATGGCTACATCATGGAACAGGGCAAGGTCGTGCTCGATGGCACGGCCGGCGAGTTGCGCAACAATGAGGACGTCAAGGAATTCTATCTCGGCGGCGCCGGCGACCAGCGCAAGAGCTTCAAGAACCTGAAGAGCTTCAAGCGGCGCAAGCGATGGCTGTGAGCGAAGCATAGCGTTTTCGGGCGAAGTGGAGACCGGTTCGCGTGAAGAAAACGCGTCAAAACAAAGTTCAAGTTCAGCCAATCACCTGTTCCGCTTCCGTTACGGCGCAGAGCACATGATAGAACGAAGACGCCGGAATGGTTGCGACCAGCGAAGTGCCGTCGCGGTCGAACTGATCGTACCAGCCGCCCGCGACGGGATGGCGGAGGTAATGCCGTTCGAGCCGCGCCAGCGCCGCGCGCGCCTGGTCGGCCGCGCCCTCCTCGCCCGACTCGGCCTGCGCGATCCACGCCTTTGCGATCTCCGTCTGCGGCCACAGCCGGCGCGTGTGGCGCGTGATGTTGCCGGCGGTGTCGCCCGCGTCGATCAGGCAGCCCGTCGCCGCGTCCTGAAAGCGCAACGCGGTGGCGAGCAATTCGCCGCGCGGACGCCCCGTCGGGCAACCGGTGATGCGCTCAAAGCCTTTCAACAGCCACGCCCACTCAGCCTGGTGCCCGGGCTCGACCACGACAGGCTCGATCTTCGACCAGTCCTCTTCAAAATACTCGCCGAGCGCCTGCTTCTGCTTGTCGAAGAGATTGGCGACGAACAGGCCGTAGAAATCGCCGGCGCGCTGCTGGAAGACGAGATCATGCGTCGCGTCGAACAGCGCGATCATCGCCTCGAACAGATGCATTTGCGGATTCTGCCGCCGCGGCAGCGTCGCCGGAAACCCTTCAGCGAAGCCACCATGCAGCGAGCGCAGTTTGGTGTCGACAAATGACAGCGCCGCGTCGATTTCTGAACGCACCTGTGCATCGCGGTCGAGCGAATAGACCGTCGCGAGCGCCAGCAGCACAAAAGCGTGGTCATACGTATCGCGCCTGGCATCGAGCACGGCTCCATCCGCGTCAAGCCGATGGACGTAACCCGGCTGGCCATCCGGCGCCTTGGTTTTGCTCAGGAGATGATCGAGCCCTTTCAGCGCGATCTCCTTGCCCTCGGGGTACCAGCCCATCTGGGCGGCCTTGGCGAAGCAATAGATTTGTCTTGCCTGCACAAAGGTCCGCCGCGGCGCCAGCCGATCGGCGCGGCCTTGCGGATCGAGGCGATCGACAAAGCCGCCGCCCGTGTGGTCCCAGCCCTCGCCCGACCACAGCGGCAGGGAGCGCTCGATGATGAAGTTTTTCAGCTGCGCGACGATGTCGCCGGCCTCTCGGGCCGAGGCGGTAGACGGATCAACCATTGTACTTCCTGACACCACCCCCGGCACCGCCGAAACCCGTCTGATACCACGCCAACGCCGATCCGCAATCGGCCGGAGCCTGCCATGACCGAGCATTATGATGCCCTTGAAACGCGCGATCCCTCAAGCCGCGAGGCCGACCTGTTCGCGCGGCTGCCCGGCGTGCTGCGCAAGGCCATGCAGGCGCCCGCCTACGCCGAGCGGTTTCGGGGCATCGACCCGGCGCAGGTCACCAGCCGGGCCGCGCTGGCGCGCCTGCCGGTGCTGCGCAAGTCGGAACTGCCGGCCCTGCACAAGGCCGCCCCACCCTTCGGCGGTTTCGTCACCGCCCCGCCCGGCACATTCGCGCGCCTGTTCACCTCGCCCGGCCCGATCTTCGAGCCGGAAGGCACGCAGGCCGATCCCTGGCGCGGCGCGCGGGCGCTGCATGCCGTCGGCTTCCGCCCCGGCGACGTCGTGCTCAATACCTTCAGCTATCACCTCACCCCCGGCGGCTTCATCTTCGATGCCTCAGCCCGCGCGCTCGGCTGCGCGGTGATCCCCGCGGGCCCCGGCAACACTGAGGCGCAGTTCGAGCTGATCGAGGCTTACCGGCCGGTCGGCTACAGCGGCACGCCGGATTTCTTGAAGATCCTGCTCGATGCCGCCGCGAGCGCCGGCCGCGACGTCTCCTCGATCAAGCGCGCGCTGGTCTCCGGCGCCGCCTTCCCGAAATCGCTGCAGGAAGAGGTCAAGTCGCGCGGGATCGACGCCTATCAGGCGTTCGGCACCGCCGATCTCGGCCTGATTGCCTTCGAGACCCCGGCGCGCGAGGGCATGGTCGTCAACGAGGACCTCATCTTCGAAATCGTGAAGCCCGGCAGCGGCGATCCGGTTGCCGAGGGAGATGTCGGCGAGATCGTCGTCACCACGCTTGATCCGCATCACCCGTGGATCAGGCTCGCCATTGGCGATCTCACCGCGGCGTTGCCCGGCAAGAGCCCGTGCGGCCGCACCAATATGCGCATCAAGGGCTGGATGGGCCGCGCCGACCAGACGACGAAAGTAAAGGGCATGTTCGTTCGCCCCGAGCAGGTCGCCGAGATCGGCAAGCGCCATCCCGAACTCGGGCGCTTGCGCCTCGTGGTCAGCCGCGCAGGCGAAACCGACGTGATGACATTGCGGGCGGAGTGCGCCTCGCCCAGCGATGCGCTGCGCGATCAGCTCTCCTCGACCTTGCGCACGATCGCCAAGCTCGGCGGCAATGTCGAACTGGTCGGCCGCGGCTCGCTGCCGAACGACGGCAAGGTGATTGCGGATGAGCGCTAGAGCGAGATGACTTTTCTTCGAATCGTCATCTTACTCCAGCTCTTTGTTGGAGCATGATCTTTTCGGAAAACCGCTTCACATTTTTCCGGATCATGCTCTTAGTGTGAGCCATCGTCGCAAGCCGCCGATCGCTGCTTCAGACTGAAACGAAGGCAATCCTCGACTCGTCGAGGGCCGGGGGCGGCATCAACGCCGCGCACGCAAATCAGAATTAATGGTTCCGGAAGAGGGCGCAGACGGCTCTCCGTTTCGCAATTGCAGCTGCACCGCAAAACTGACGCGGGTCGCCGATAGCTGCTCGGCAAGCGAAATCGGCCATGCCCCCCCTTGCTGGAAGGCCGCGGCAAGAGCCTCCAGCTCCTCGCGCTGCCCCTTTTCCATCGTCAGGCTCTTCCAGCCGCCCTTGCCGCCGGTCACGGTGAGCTGTTTGTAGTCGTCGAGCACGATCACCTTGCCATCGACGAAGATGTCAGCGCGCTCCTTGGCAAAGCTTTTGGCGCCCATCGACGTATAGGTCAGGGTGCATATCGAGCCATCGGCATACTTGATGGTCGCCACGAAATTATCGTCACGCAGCCAGTGGCCGCTACCTGGGGTGATCGCGCTCGCATGCACTTCGATTGGTTCACTGCCAGTGAGGGCGTTAAACAGATCGTAGATGTGGCACGCCTCGCCGATGTTCCGGCCTCCACCATGAGGTCCATGAACCCAGTGATCGTGCGGAATGTAGCCCGCATTCATCCGGTAGTTTACAATCAGAGGTGATGTACGACCGGCGACGGCCCGCTTTATCTCGACGGCGGCCGGCGAGAAACGACGATTGAACCCCGTCATCAATAGCGGCCCATTGGGGTTCTCCGCGTAAAACGCTTCGATCTCGTCCAGCCCTTCCTCGGTCATCGAGGTAGGCTTTTCAACGAACACATGCTTGCCAGCCCGCAGCGCCTCGAGCGTCATTCCGGCATGCAGGTCGTGACGCGTCGCGATCAGCACGAGATCGATCTGAGGATCTAAGAGTACTGACTGATAATCCGTCGCCGCGGTCGCGATGCCAAATCGCTCGGCGGCACTCTGAGCCGACAGGCCGGTCCGGCTGACCACCGTACGCAAATCGAACTTGTCATTAAGCTTCGCCAAATTGGGCAGATGCACACCCTGCGCAAACCCGCCGGCGCCGACCAACGCAATCCTGATCCGGCCGTCGATTTTGGCCGCGTCGCCCATTCTGAGCACCGGACTGCTCGCTTCTTCGCGGGCAGGATATTGGAGCAGGACCAGCAGGGGCTTTTCCCGGTGCTCAGCCAGCTTGTTATAAGCGTCTTCCGCCCGATCAATGGGAAAGGAATTCCCCAACATATTGTCGAGGCGCACTCGCCCCGTCGCGAGAAGACGCAGGTATTCGCTCATGTTGCGGTTTTCGGTCCACCGGACATAAGGAAACGGATAATCCGCACCCTCTTCCTCGTAAACCGGGTCATAGCGGCCCGGCCCGTACGAGCACGATATCAGCACGTCCAGTTCCTTGGCGTAAATGTCGGCCCGGGACATGTTCAGCCCGACATCTCCGACGATCACCACCCTCGCCTTCTTGCGACAGGCCTGAAACGCCTCCGCGAGAATCTCGCTGGACTCCGAGGCAGCCGTGATCACGACCGCATCAGCGCCGTGCCCATCAGTAAGCTTGATGATCTTCTCGACGAGGTCACCGTCCCGCGGGTTGATGCCGAAGTCGAGTCCGTTGGCAACGGCCGTCGCGATGCGAGCGGGATCGACATCGGTCCCGATCACGCGGCAACCATTCGCGCCCAGCAACTGCGCCGTGATCTGACCGAGGATACCAAGACCAATAACAACAACTGTTTCCCCCAGCGTCGGCTGGACACGTCGCAGGCCCTGTAGTGCGATCGCGCCCAGCGTCACGGTGGCGGCGGCGTCGAACGATAGCGAGGCCGGAACGGACGCGCAAAGATTCACTGGCACATCAATCAATTCCGCGTGGTTTGCGATCCCTGCGCCTGCACAGGCAACGCGGTCACCTATCCCAAAGCCTTCCACGTCCGAACCAACCGCGACGACTGTGCCGGCGGCCGAATAGCCGGTCGGCAAACCAGCGTCGAGCTTTCCCTTGACTTGCTTGTATACCCGGGCAATGCCCTGATCCCGCATCAGCTGGAAAACCCGCTTGACGTGATGCGGCTGCTTCAAGGCCCGGCGGTAGAGCGGCAAGGCAGACATCTTGATGCCGGCCATTTCGGTTCCAACGCTTACACAGGATCGCTCCACCCGCACCAGCACGTTCTTCGGCCCGACCACCGGTGCCGGCACCTCTTTCAGGAAGACTTTGCCGGATCGGACAAGAAGCTGCTTCACGACCAGACTCCGCGAGTATCGATGATCGCCTTGTCCTGCAGATCCGTGCGCGAAATTTCGTTGTACTGACGGTGATTGACCAGCATTACGACGATTTGCGCTTCCCGAATTAACGCGTGGATGTCCTCGCTCATGCGGACGTGTTTGAAGCACCCCAGCTTCCCCGGCAATTTCTCCGCGTGCGGCTCCGAGACGACCACCTCGCAATTGTTCCAGTCCGCGATCGCCTCGGCGATCTGCAAAGCCGGACTCTCGCGAAAATCGTCGACATCCGGCTTGAACGCAAGCCCGAGAAGGCCAACCGTCGGTCTGGCGCCCGCCGCCTTTGCGCCAGCGATAGCCGCCTTGACGTTGGTTAGCACATGGGCCGGCTTTGCGTCATTGACCTCCCGTGCCACGCGAATCAGGCGAGCGTGCTCGGGTGCCGCAGCGACGATGAACCACGGATCAACGGCGATGCAATGGCCCCCGACACCCGGTCCTGGCTGCAGAATGTTGACGCGCGGATGGTGATTGGCGAGCCGGATGAGCTCCCACACGTTGATGCCCAGCTTCTCGCAAATCACGGACAATTCGTTGGCAAAGGCAATGCCGACGTCCCGGAACGAGTTCTCCGTGAGTTTGCACATCTCGGCGGTACGCACGTCTGTTCTTAGCAAGCTGCCAGTGCAGAAAATGCGGTAGAGTTCTTCAGCCCTCGCCGCGCATTCCGGAGTAATACCGCCAATTATCCGGTCATTTTCGACCAGCTCCACCAGGACCCTGCCGGGCAGCACGCGCTCCGGACAATAGGCAACGTGCACGTCGCATGTACCGTCCTGCTGCCGTGGGAATTTGAGGTCGGGCCGAAGCGCTGTGAACTGCTCGACCATGGCCTCGGTGGTTCCTGGTGGCGATGTAGACTCAAGCACCACCAGATCGCCAGCCTTCAAGACCGGGGCAATGGAAACTACGGCCGAGTTAACATAAGCCATGTCCGCCTTTCCATCATGGAAAGGAGTTGGAACCGCGACCACGAATGCGTCTGCTTCGCCTACGCACGTCGTCGCGCGCAGCAGTCCATTCTGGACCACGCGCGCGGTCACCGCATCAAGATCCGGCTCGACGATATGAACTTCACCCCGATTGATCTTGGTGACGACATGCTCGTTTGTGTCGACTCCGACAACGGACGCACCGCGGGAAGCGAGCACCACTGCAGTCGGCAGTCCGATATAGCCCAGCCCGATGACGCTGATTGTGCGCAGCCTGTTCACGCGTGTTCCTCGATGACTGCGCGTATCCGCTTTGCCGCGTTCCCGTCTCCGTACGGGTTCATTGCCTGGGCCATTCGCGCGTAATGAGCGTTATCGCTCAGGAGCCGGTTTGCTTCCGAAACGATGCGCTCCCTCGATGTGCCGACGAGAATGACTGTACCGGCATCGACCGCCTCGGGGCGTTCCGTCGTATCGCGCATGACCAACACGGGCTTTCCGAGCGACGGCGCTTCCTCCTGCACGCCGCCGGAATCCGTAATAATGATGTACGAGCGTTCCATCAGAAACACGAAGGGAGCGTAGTCGAGCGGTTCGATCAGGTGAATTCGTGGATGGCCGCCGAGCAGGCGTTCAACCGGAGCCAGCACGTTGGGATTCGGGTGCACCGGGTACACGACCTGGACCTCGTTCTGCGTTACGACATCGATCAGGGCCTGGCAAATATTTTCGAAGCCGGCGCCAAAATTTTCGCGTCGATGGCCGGTGACAAGGACCAGAGGCAGATTCGAATCCAGAAATCCGAAGTTTCGCTCAAGCTCGGCGCGCTTCTCAGGCGAGCGCTTCAACCTCGCTACTGTTTCGATCAAGGCGTCAATGACGGTATTGCCGGTCAGATAGATGTGCGATTCCTCGACGGACTCGGCGAGCAGATTTTGCCGCGATCGCTCGGTCGGCGCGAAGTGAAACCTTGTCGCAAGCGTTGCGATCCGTCGGTTCATCTCCTCAGGCCACGGCGCCTGCAGCGATCCCGAACGCAGCCCCGCCTCGACATGTCCCACCGGTAGCTTGCGATAGAAGGCAGCCAACGAACTCGAAAGGGTCGTCGACGTATCGCCGTGGACCAAGACAAGATTTGGCTTTTCCTGATCGAGGATCTGGCCGACTCCCGTCAACAGTCTGGCCGTGAGGCTGTCAAGCGATTGGTTGGGCAGCATGAGATCGAGATCATGGTCCGGCGTGATGTCGAACAACGACAGCACCTGATCCAGCATGCCGCGATGCTGGGCGGTGACGCACACGCGCAATTCCAGATCTGAGCTTCTTCGCAATTCGGCGACAACCGGCGCCATCTTGATAGCTTCAGGACGCGTGCCGAATATCGCGATTACCTTCTTCATCGGGAACAAGCTAACTTCCACGCGGGAGATACCTGGCCGCGAAAGTTGTCCCTTCGGCGAACCACGCGTTGTGTAACTACTCGCGTGCAAATATACAAACGCAATTTGACCATGATCTTGCGCCCCCGGACTTTGCATTTTCAGCGAAAAATTACATTGTGTTTCAGTCACTTACGGAAGGAACAGTCAATCGCCCCAGGTCGCAGGTCGCACCCGAATCATCACGTGTCGGCGCGTGCATCCCCCATGTGCCGCTTCAGCGTCTGCAGCGCGGCAAGCATGGTGTCAGCCAACTCAGTCCGGTCGTAGCGCTTTGCTGCCGCCACGCCCGCCGCTGCAAGCGCCTTGCATCGTGCGGGGTGCTTCACCAATTCCTCGATCGAATCGACCAGAGCCGCGGAATTGTTTGGTTCGATCACAACTCCCGCTCCGGCAGACTCCAGGATGCCCGCGAGCTCGCCGCGCACATTGGTGATGATTGGCGTGCCAGTCGCCATCGCCTCGAAGACCTTCGACGGAAGCACGGTCCTAAACAGCGACGCGTCCCGCAGCAGAATGAGCGTGATGTCGCTGAGCCGCCAGTAGTTCACTATTTCCGCGTGCGGAACTTGGCCAACGAATGTTACGTTCGCAAGGCCCCGCCGCTCGGCCTGTTGCCGCAGCGCACCCAACTCGGATCCCGTACCGACGATCATGAATTGCACGTCGGGCAAGCGGGAAAGACATTCGGATGCCGCATCGAGGATCAACTGCAGACCATGCGCCATTCCCACCGTTCCAATGTAGCTCACGACGGTCTTGCTCTCCATTTTCAGGCGCTGGCGCAGTTCCGGAGCAGCAGCGCCCGGCGTAAGCGTGTCGATATCAATGCCATTCGTGATTACGATGATCTTGTTGGGGTCGATGGCTCGATCGACCAGTATATCGCGCGACGAATGCGTGACGACCACTATCAAGTTCGCTTGTTGATAAAGAAATTTCTCGACGCGCCTGATCATCCGCACGCCAACCCCTTCCTTCATCGCTTCCACGGCTACGATGGAATCAGGCCAGAGATCGCGGACCTCGAAGAGAAACGGACAACGGTGGATACGGCTTGCCAGCCAGCCGGCCACGCCGGCAAAGAATTGCGGAGACGTCGCCAATACGATGTCAGCGCGCTGAACGAAAAATGATCCGATGCTGGCTGCAATCATAAAACTAAGAAAATCCAATACGCGCCGCACGACTCCGCGGTTCGCGAAAACGAGCGTCGGAACCCTGACCACGTCCACACCGTCGATAAGTTCTCGCCGAAAAAGCGATTGCCGATAACCCGCAAATATCCTTCCGCTCGGAAAATTCGGGAAGCTCGTCACGACATTGACGTGATTTCCGCGCTCGGCCCATCGCTTGGCATGTGCGCTGCAGCGAAGAGCCGACGCATTTGTCTCGGGAGGATAGTTGTCTGTCAGCAAAAGGATGCGCAAGTCAAAGCTCGAAGCAGGTTTGGACAACCAGCGGCAACGCCCCCTTGTGTCGCCAGGCAAGCACGGGGCGAGGAACGCGCTGGCCAAAAGTCGGAGCAAAATGTCCTTCGAACACGCAGCGCTCTACAGAACCTCTGATCGCTAGTCGTATCACCCTGCCATCATCCAATTCAAGCTGCCACCCATCGGCGTTCGCGCCAGCCAACGTCAGCGCAGGGTGCAAAGGAAACCTTGCGACCACCGAATGATCTCCCGCCCCCGTAACGGTGTCGACTATTCGCAGTGCATCCGGCGATACGATGACGACTCGGTGATGAATGGGCCTCCCCGGCAGCCAACGATATCCGTCATGACTTGCCGCCGCGGTCACCTCGGTTACCGTTTCCGCTACTCGCACCTCGAATGGATGCGCACGGCGACCGACGCGAAAGCTCGACCAGGTCTCGGACGAACTGTGGCCGTCGAGCTCGACCGTGGCGTGCGCCGCGCTGGCGCGCTCGCTCGTCCGCACCGGCCCGATTTCATACGACGACGTGCCTCCGTTAGTCACGAGCCGTCTGCCATCGAGTGAAATTTCCAGGGAAAGCACGTCGGCGTGGCCGTGACCGGGCAAGTATGCGGGACCAATTTCCGCAGCATCGAAGATAGCGCTGAACGAACCTGATCGCAGATGCGCATATCCGCTTGCAGAGAGCCAAGTGAGAGTCCTCGTGCTGTGTTCAGAGGAAATCCCGAACAACGCGCCATACTCCACGAGATCGGCGTGGGTGCGGGCTACCCCAAAAGCGGCATCGTTGAAGAACGCGATCTCGCCGTCCGGGTGGGTCATGACATGCAACCAATCCAGCATGCGCGTTGCCAGCATGCGCCAAGACTGCTCATTGCCGCCAATTTGGGCGGGAAAGAGCCTGCTGAGTTGAACCAGATCGATGACATCTTCAAGGACGATTGCATGATACATTGGGCTTAGTTCGAAGTGGCCGCCATCCTCGAGGACCTGCTCGGCGAACTCCGTGTTAAGGAGATCAAGCCCCTTGCGCAGCCACTGGTCCGCTTCATCTCCCGAAAAGAAGCACCCTGCGAACACCAGCGCCTTTGCGTTTGCGAGCAAATGATTGCCGAGCAGGTGAAATTCGAGTGTTGCGTTAAGGGATGTCGCTTGAACAGCAAGGCTCTGCACCGCGCGATGGTCGAGCTCGTGGCCTGCAAGAGCCCAAGCGATCCAATTTACGATGCGCAACGATGTCGGATACGGCTCCCAGCCAGCACCGTATCGAGGCGGATTCTCTTCTATCCAGCGCTCGATCAGATTGCGATGCCAGCCAAGCCTTTGCGCGGCCCCTTCCGCTCGCAGATCATCGAAATAGTGAAGATTGTAGCGCCATAGCCTGGAGAGATGTGCTCCGTTCCAATCGGCCTGCGTGGTTATTTCTGCGGTGTGCGAAAGGAAGGCAAACCGCGTCGGCGAAAGCATGCTGGGAGCACGCCCCGGACAGTTTCTCCAGGCGAGCGCGGCTGGCCGCAGGTCGGGAGCCGGCCCCTTTCTGACCGGTACGGGAAGTAGTTTTCGACTGACCCGATCGATAATCTGGCGCGCGCGCATGTGGCGCACCGTTCGCAACAGACGCGCCAGCTCGTTCAACCGCCGAAACGTGTGCACGGCCTGACCACCATGGGATCGGAGCGTCGTAGTCATCGCCGTTTCCCTCTTAGCCGCCACGACGGGCGCCGCTGCACTTCTTCAATAGCTCGCCAATTCCTCCCGATGGCGAGCACTGCGATCAATCCGCAATCGGCTGATATGGTTGCGCGTCATCTGAGCGCGACTGGTCCCGCAAAGAGAAGGATTCGAACAGAATCAATACAAGCACGAGCGCGGCGCTAATGGCGGAGGCAACAGCGACACCCATCCCTCCCCAAATGCCGGCCAGCCAATAACTCAGGCCCGTTTGCACGATCAGGCCGAACGCCCAGGCCAGGACCTGGCCTGTCGGGAAACCCTGTGCTGCCAGATACTGCGAGACAACGCTCGTGAGCGAAACAATCAGCACCGAGGGTAGCAGCGCCTGGGCCAGGATAGCTGCCTTCCGGAAGGGCTCACCAAACAGCAGGGGAACCAGCCAAGGCAGAAGCACTCCGACCACACTCAGGATGAAGACCATGGCGGCGCCCACGGCCCAGAAGGTTTGCCACAGCATCGACCATCGTTGCCGCGTTTCGGCCCGCATCAGTTTGGTAAACAGCAAGATTGCGACGGTCGAAGGCAGCAATGTCAAACCGTCGGCGAACTGAGAGGCCACCGAAAACTGTCCTACTTCCTCAATGCTACTTTGATGCTGCAGGGCAAAGGCTCCAATCCTCGTCATGATGAAGCCGAACACCGCCGCGAGATACGCTTTCGTTGCGTACGAAATACCACGTCTGAATAGAGCAACGTCCGGACGGAATAGCCGCCACTGGCCCGTCAGCACGCGCCAACTGCCAAATATCGTCGGGATTACGAGTGCTGTAGCCGCTCCCATCAGAAACGCGCAAGTGCTGCCTCCTGCGACTGCAACGATCAAGGCAGCTGCAATTGCCATGATGCTGTAGAAAATCGTTAAGCCGTTGAATAGCTGGACGCGGCCGCACCCGACCGCCAAGTTGCTTAGGTAGAGTGACGCGATCGACAACGGGGCAAGAAGCACAGCCATGAATGCAACCGAGCCTAAAGTGCCTCGCGCAGCAGATTCAAGCCCGATCAACTCTGGCTGGCTGAACACCAACGCCATCAGGAAGGTCACAAACGGCACAACCGTACAAGCCACGATCAAGCTATTTGCCATAAGCGGCCCGATAAGCTCAGCCCGGTTCGCCGCCAGATATGTATTTGACGAATGCAAGCCGAGATTCCCGATTTGCGCTCCGATCTGGGCGAGAGCCAGCACAAGGAAGTAGCGCCCCCGCTCCTCAGGTCCAAGCACTCGCGCAGTGATGATGCTCACCGCAAAGGGGCCCACCATCGCAATGATGCGCGCCGAAACCGTAGTTGCGATATCGCGAATAAACGGATACATCGCTAGCAGTCCGCGTCGGTATGCGTCGCGGGTCGTATCGTCACCTTCAACCGCGATGGCAGCGTCCCCGCCCACTTCCACACCAGTCGATGCGACGGCTGAATCACCCCGTAGCTTGGAGAGACCGTGGTTGCTTCGATTTCCAGCGTCCAACCATCGCCGTATCCGGACACACAGAATGTATGGTCTCCGGATTGGATCCTGGCTTCGCTCCCCTGTCGCTCCACTGTAGCCTGCGGCGTCAGATGAAGTGGTATTGCGACTTGGTGATGACCCTGCCCGTCGATCGTATCGATGATTTCCAGCAAGCCCGACGGCTTCTCAAGTCTTATCTTTCGTTCCACCTGGATCCCAAGGCGGCTGTACCCTTGGTGCCGGCCGACGAAGATGTCTTCACCGGGACTCCTTAGCCAAGCCTCGCATTTCGCCTGCGCATCATCCTGCAGGCTCCACAGATTTTCCGGGTCGAACCGGTTGATCTCCTCTCCATCGATGTAGGGCGTGTTGTGCGAAGCGGTGGAGCGAAACTCATTGCGCTCCTCGAAGGACGCGGTGTAGACGTACGCCCCCCGGTCAACCACAACAGGGACGCCGTCAAGCCACGCTTCGAACGAGAGCGCATCGTTGTGGCCGTGACCGCCCCGCCCGGCCAGCCCGACCGGGCCACAGTCGATGAAAACATGATGGCCCCCGTGACGCATGACGTAAGCGCCACCTTCGGGAAAGGCCAAAGAGAGCGCTGGAGCGGCCGGCTTGGTCCGGAATGCCGCGACCTTCTCGGGACCGAAAATCCATACCAGTTCGGACCGAGGCCCGGAGAAGCAGTTCGCCAACCCTTCATCAAATGAGATCGCAGCGAGTCCGATCAGGTAGCGATGGTCGCCCAATTGTTGTGCGCCGAACGGCAATGTCCTGGCGTCGTCAGCATCACCCCATAGCGGGCTTGTTCCGTCCTCTCGTGAATAAGCCGACACGAACCGCGCCATGGCACAAAGCCGTTTCGAATAATGGTTCGGTACTGCGTCCCCGACGGCCTGCCTGAACAGCGCCGGCCATAGAAACAGTTCCAAAACCAGCCGGTGATAGGCCACCGATGCTTCAAAATCGACTCCATCGTCGTGGACTTGGCGTTCGATCTCCGTCCGAAGTCCCGACCAGCCAATATCCCGCCAAAGCCGGGCGTCGCCAACATTGCCGAAGAAATATCCGGCAAATACGAGCCCGGCGAGATCGGCCGTGTAATGATTTCCGTTAATGTCGGCCTTTTCGATGTGCCTGCGGGTAAAGTCGCCGTGGAGGTAGAGGCAGGTCAGAAAGCGAATGCGAAAGTGCTCGTCGCGCCACGCATTGCTTCTTGCAAACACATGAAACAACCAGGTCCAAGTGAAGAGGCGCATTGCAGCCTCCATCGTGCACGACCAGTTCACCGTGTATGCCAGCGGATTCGCCGCAATCCACTCCAGCAATATGTCGCGGGCTGCTTCGGCGTACCGTTCGTCCCCGGTCAGCAAGAATGCCTGCCCAGCCGGAAGCAGCCATTGCAGCCGGGAAATCTCCCAGGGCACCTTCACGTCGCTCGGACGATCGCGATTGACATAATCGATCGAGCGCGCAAAGCCTGACGGCCAGCCCATGCCGACGCGGTAATCACGCGCCCAGTCGATTGGCGTCCCCAGCGCGACCGGCCCTGTACCCAGCACGTCGACAATCCGTTGGCATGCCTTCCGCGCGGCATCGAGAATACGCACGCTTTCGCCGGGCGCGAGGTCATCGAGTACCCTGGCCTCAATTGGAGCGGTCCAGGCTGGAAACGGTGCGTCGCGCAGGCGCGACCACAGCTGATCCATCGAAGTTGCTCCTGCCAAGGCGAGCAGCCGACGTTTGCCAAGTCGGCGTTCCCGAATCGGGGCCAACCACCGATCGATTTCCCGTTCGCCTTCCTGCAGGGCGCGACGCACGATGTAGCCCGGCGGCTTTCCGGCTGTCCTTTTGATGCGGCGCGCCGTCTCACGCAACCGCATCGGCCAACTGCGAGATATCGACTGCCTTGCGGTCAAGCCACAAATCGTACCAAGCAGTCAAATTGTAGATGGCCCAAAGATAGAGACTCGCGTCGATGCGCCCCGAAAAATGCCAGTCGAACAGCCTTTGGATGTAAGGCACGTTCAGTAAGCCGCGTCTTAGCAGGCCAGATGACAATACGCTTGAACGAACCGCTCGACCAAACTCGGTACGCATCCAGTCGCTCATTGGCGCCCCGAAACCCATTTTCTTCCGGTAGAGTATGTTGTCCGGGATCAGGCCCTCGAACGCCTTCTTGAGCAGATATTTCGGCTCACCGCCCTTGGTCTTCCATTCCTCCGGGATGTCCATGGTGAATTCGATGAGCTTGTGATCGAGGAAAGGGACACGCGCCTCAAGCGATTCCGACATGCCTATCTTGTCGACCCGCATCAGTAACAGTTCCGGCAGCCGAAGCCTGAACTCGTTGTGAATCATGCGAGTAAGCGGATCCGAATTGGGAAACTTCGCGTCAAATGGATCCAGGAAGCTGCGGACAACATTGAAGCTGTCTGGCTTGAGATATTCCGCATCCAGCAGTCCGTCCACATCGGCAGGTTGGCCGTCCGCCATTTCGGAAATTTTTTCGAGATTTACCAACTGGCTCTTCATCAGGTCTGGAAACACCATCGCCCCTGACCAGAAGTGCTCCCGGCTGCGCGCGGCCCGATCAATAATATCTGCATAGACCGGCAGGCGCGGGTGCACTCCAGACAACAAGCTCGCGGTGCTGGCAGCCAGGCGTTGCGCCGGAAGCGGCAGGTACTTGCGGAACGGTGTCCAGTAGCGATGATACATTTTCAGGTAGGCCATGTAGCCAGCATAGCCACAAAACTGCTCGTCCGACCCCTCCCCGACCTGAATCACCTTCATGCCGGAGTCGTGCGCCAGCTTGGACACGAAATAGAGCGGGATACATACCCAGTCGGCGATCGGCTCATCCTGGGAATAAATCATCCGCGGAAGGTATTCGATCATTTCCTTCCTGCTGATGGCAATCTCGTGGTGGTTAGTACCGAATTGGCGCGCGATCTGACTCGCGGAGTCGTATTCGTTCAAATGGCGATAATCGCTGAAGCCGATCGTGAAGGTCTCAACCGGGCGGCTTGAGAACTCGCTCATCAACGCGACATTGATGGACGAATCGACGCCACCTGACAGAAATACCCCCATCGGGACGTCCGACATCATGCGCTTCTCGACGCTTGCGTGGAGCCGATCCCGGATCCCGGCAATATAAAAGTCCTCCCGCGCCCTGTCGGAAAGGCCTGCAATTTCCTTTTGATCAATCCCTGCCGCCGGCACAGCATCCCAGTAGCGCGCTACCCGAGCCTTGCCCGAACGATCGATCGTCAAACTGCAGCCGGCCGGCAACTTGTAAATGCCGCGCATCATCGTCATCGGCGCGGGCGTCGTCAAAAACGACAGATAGTGATACATCGCATAAGGTTCGATTTCCGGAGAAAAGCCCGGGTGTTCGACCAGGGCCTTCATCTCGGAAGAAAATGCAAAGCAGCTCCCTATCCGCGCAAAATAGAGCGGCTTGACCCCGATCCTGTCCCGCGCGAGGGAGAGCACGCCCCTGCGCTCGTCCCAGATTCCGAACGCATAATCACCCTCGATGCGCTCAAGGAGGCCTTGAAGGCCCCACTCCTCATACCCGTGAACAAGCACTTCCGTGTCGCTATGGTCAGTGCGGAATTTATGGCCGCGGGCAAGAAGCTGAGGCCTCAAACCGGCGTGATTGTATATCTCGCCGTTGAACGTAACGACCACTGAGCCATCCTCGTTCTGCATCGGCTGATCGGCGGAACCGGCGAGATCGACAATCGAGAGCCGCCGGTGGCCGAGCCCAACCCTGCGGTTTGCAGAAATCCAGGCTCCGGCGCCGTCCGGACCCCGATGGACCATTGCGTCGCGCATGCGGTCAAGCACGGCGCCATCAACGGTGCCAGCCCCGTATAGTAACAACCCGACTATCCCGCACATTCAGAGTGAACCTGTCTTTGCAAGCGGCGCCATCAAGTCGCCGGAACATTTGGTTTACGTGAAAGCAGCCCATTTCTGGACATTGCCGCAAGTATCGCATTTACGTGCCGCTTCCAAGTGTATCTGTTCAAGACTTCCCGTCGTGCCGCCTTCGCCACCTGTCTCGCAACAGGCATATCCCGCACTACCTCCTTCAGCGCCCTCTTGAAATCCTGTGCATTCCCCGGCTCGAACAGAAATCCGCAAGGGTCGCCCGCGCCGGTCGGCAATTCGGCAAGTTTCGACGCCCCCCTCCCCGACACCACACCTTCAATCTGGTCTAGCGCCGCAGCTATGATTGGCTTCTCCATGGCCATGTACTCGAATAGTTTCGTCGGCGATCCAAAAAACCGGGAACCGTCCTTGTTCGGAATGTGCGGCGACACCAGGATGTCCGCACAAGCCAGATAGCTGGCAGCTTCCGACTGGGGTACCAGCCCGGTCAACGTCACATATCGGCAGGTTGGTGGCGATCCAATCAATTGGCGGACAAGCGGCATCTTCAAGCCGTCACCTACAAGAAGGAAATGGATCTTGCTTTGCTCAAGCCATGCGCTTTCATCGCGCACGAGATCCCTGATGCACTCGGCCAGGAAATCCACGCCGTGCCATTGGCCAAAGGTGCCGATAAAGCCCACAACCAAAGCGTCCTCTGCGATGCTGTAACGCTTCCTGACGTTCGCCAAGTCTTCCGCGCTGAATCTTGCCGCATCAAAAACGTCGGAGTTGACGCAATTCGGATATACGACAATGCGGTCATCCGGAATTCCGCGACGCCGAAGATCGTCAGCGAGCGTGTCGGACACCGTCACGAGAAGATCGGCACTCGACAGCGCCGCCGTCTCAGCCATCAGCGCCGCATCGTGCAATGCCAGCCGCGTCCCCCAATTTTCTGCTGTCCAGACCTCGGAGCCGTTGAATTCCAGGACGACCGGAACATTCAGCTTGCGCGCTAGGTCAGAGCCGCTGAAATTGTGCAGCGAGAAGCGCTGGTATATGAATGACCAGGGCTCGGCCATGGGCATCGAAAGCAGCTCTCTGTTGATTTGCTCGGCATACCGGTAGAAATTGAGCTCTGGCGGAATGGCCAACAAGGTCTTGGGTCGAAGCTTCAATCCTCGAGCGCGCGGCCGAGTGGTCGGAATGCGCTTCACGCTCGCATAGTCAACCTCGAATCCGCAGTCGACGAAGCCATCAATCACACCAGCCGTATGTCCGATCGACCCGCCGACCGGCAGCCCAAGCGACAAGTTGGCATCGAGAAACAGAAACCGCGATCCGACCGCAGGAGGAACATGCGCCGGCCGCCGGCCGGCGAGGATGGTAGCAGCACGGCGTTGGGCACGGACGAGCGACAATCGTGATGCCAGCGTGTCGTAAACCAGTCTCGCGATCTGGTGCAGGACTCTCCAGCGGCGCACGGGCTCGGACCTTAGATCGGGCCAAACGATTTCGATCCGGCGCGCACGAGCAAGTGACGCAGCAATCGAAAGCGGGCCAACCGCGGCGGCTGTCAGTTCGTCCTGTACTGCGACGACAAGCTTTTCGGTACGGATTGCGCGAAGCTTCTGGATTGCCTTGACCAAGGGAAGCTTGCGCAGGTTCGCAGCATCAAAATAGACATTTGCGGCTCCGTGAACCTCCTCGATGCCGGCCGAGAACCGCGCGGTGAGCGGATGAAAGCTCATCACGACAAGTTTGTGGGGGAGGACGGCTGCGGCTCTATCTTCTGACATTCGCGGATTAGACCAGTAAACGCGAAAACGCCAACGAACCAGTAGTTCAATTGGCCGGACACTTTCAGGTTGATAGCGCCCTCGTCCGGGCAGATCAACCGCTCTCCGCGGACTCCGTGCAGACGGGTTTGCCACCGTGACGATCGAATGGTAATTGACAGAGATTCCATCATGCCGCAACGCAATTGCCCCGAAAGCACGTCTCGGAATTTGCGATATGTCGCGCTCCTTGCTGGAAAAAGTAAGTGGCGATTTTTGCACAATGACTATTTCGCGAAAATTGGTGGAGACCCGAACAATAGCAGCAATTGCGTTAATGTCGTTGGATCCCGTAGCGGGACTGTCGATATCAACTGGGGTCTGGTTGCGGCCACCTTGCCGCCGGCCGTCATTCCCATGGCGCCGGCGGAAAAAGCGCATTCACGGAAGAGCGTCGTCTTCACGCCTACGCCCTATAGCGGGCGGCACTTCCATTGATTTCGGATGGGTTGCTGAAGGGGTTTAGCCGCGCCGCGCCTCGATCGTCATAAAGAGGCCAAGCCGCCTTCCGAACATCTTAATCAGCCTGCGAGGCCAGATAGCTTTCGCAAGGCTTAGCAACCGGCCCTGATGGCGTTGCCCTGCGGCCCCCTCGAGGAGGTCGCCGCTACACAGCTGAATTTTGATCTTCACGCCACTCAACCCTGCCTTCTTGCAGAGTTCTCCAGCTTCTTGAACCGAGTAAGCTTTGGTGCCGGGGCTTTCGAGATATTGCGAATAAGTCTCGGCCAGGGAGAGGTTTTGCTTCGCTCCGTATCTCGCCCAGAGCAAGAGCCCTGTAATGGAGTATTTTTGGTAGATCATGATGCGCGCAATGCCGCCGGGCTTCAGGACGCGGGAAACCTCGTTGAAACCGCGTTGCGTGTCTGGGGAGTGGTGGAGGACACCCCAGCTATAAGCAATGTCAAACGACCTGTCCGGAAAAGGAAGATTCTCGGCATCGCCTACTTGCAGCTCGGAATGCAGTCCCGCCAGTTCGAACCGCTTTAATGTAAACTCAATAGCGCGTTCGGTTAGGTCGATACCGCAAAGGCGGGAAGGCTTGTTGAGCGCCCATTGCTCGTGGTCCGCGCCCATGCCAACGCCAATCTCAAGTACGGCTTTCCCACTGGCGTCGGGGAAGCGGGCGAAGTCAAAGATGTACGGTTCCAGGGAATAACGCGCTTTTGCCTGTGCCCTGAGACGAGAGAGATCATCCAATCCAACGGCGTAAGCAGCTTCGCCGCATGAGGCGGCATCCCAGAATTTGCCGACGTCCTCTTTTGTAGCGACCTTATTCATGGCGACGCATCTCGGATGATGGCGACCCTATCACGCGCTAAACGCGCATGCCAACCCGCCCTTCGGGGCCACCCTACCTGGAGGCGCTGAATTTTCAGCCGTCAAGACAATTTGTATCTGTTCACGCAAGCAGCGCTCAAGCCGAGAAACAAATATAACGGTGCCTCGGCCTGCAGTTGTCCGTATGCCATCGAGACGACTACGGTGAATATCAGCGAGGAAAGCACAAATCGAGCACCAGCATCTTCGAACGACAATGGCCAGAGCCGCAACAGAGCGACCGTGATCAGCGCGGCGTACGCCAGCCCGCCGATCCATCCGAATTCAACGATCGCCTGCAACGGCGAATTGTGAGGGCTTTCCGAACCAAGGCACGCTGACCTGAATGAGGCAAGGCCGGTTCCGAAGAATCCCGCCGACGGAATCTGTGCAACCGCGTCGCCCAACAAGGCTCTGCGAATGGCAATCGAGTTCCTGTATGAGCCTGGCCCCAGACAGGCAGCTAAAGCCACCCACGCAGGGTCTTTCGCCGCTTCGGCGTCGTCGACAATTTCTGATTGACCAAATATGTCACGCGTAACATGAAGTGCTGTAAGACGGTAGTTTGCGGCTAGTCCCGTCAAGATGGCAAATCCGAGCGCGGCCATAATCAACAGGGTACGCCAGCGCTGGCCGACGGCGGCTACGACGGCCAGAGCGAAGGCCCCCGCAACGAACGTGAAGCGAACCTGCGAGGCCGCGAAGATTGCCAGCGGAACGAATAATCCGGCGCAGACACGAATGATACGGCGGGAGTCCAGTGAGGTCGATGCCAGGTTGATAGCGAGGAAACACAGCGAGGTGGAGAAGACGGTAGCGGCATGACCGAATCCGAATACCATCGGCTTTCCTATCGAAGTGTTCCACTGCTGGGCTAGGGCGATTGCCGTTGCGACCGCTCCCGCGGCCACTATCGCGCTTGTGGTTGCGATGAATGACCACTGCGGCTTCCTGACCGCAAGGAAACGCGCAGCCGGATAATTTAGCAGGGAAAGCACAAGCAGTTGCAGCTCTCTGGTTGCGGGAATACCGTTCACCAGGGTCGTCGCGCAAATGCAAATTAGGAAACCGACAAACAGACCGTCGATAGGATTCGGACGAAAGCCGGCGAACTGACCGCAGAAGAAGAGCGCGACTGTCGGGACAAAGAGGATGGCCGCGGTCAGGACCTGATTCCCCGTGATACCCATCGCTCCATATAGCAATACGATGATGGCTCCCGATGAGACGATGATCGCCAACAGAAAGTCCTGACCGGAAAAGGAGCGGCCAAGGCCGGCCAGCAGCATACCTTTTGGCATCTCCCTCATTGGCATTGAAGCCCTCTCACCCCAAGACCGGCGAGCGTGTATTTCTCATTGCGCGTGGGGGATTTGTTGGTGGTCATGACGCCTGATGTTCGAAAGCAGACATCTGGCCTCGCGGCCGTCCACAGATGAGAGCTCGCTCGGTATCTTGGTCGATCCAACGGATCGGACGACAAACCGCAACACATATTCCTTCCACGGATCGTGCCTGGTTCGGCACTACTGGTACATAGCTGCGCTGCTGTTTCAAGGTCTTATTCGGATGCGCGAGCAATCCGGCCTCAAGCCGATCAGAACCGCCGAACCAGCCTGATCACCCTATCCTGTTGCTCGCCTGTTGCTCGCGCGTGATCTCGGCGAGGATGGCGGCCGGCCGGCTCAACGAACTTCCATTCTTTCCAGTCGCTCGCCGGAAACATATTTCAGGATGTCGTGCGAACCAGGATGGCGGATGAGCTCGCTGCCGTTTAGGACATAAAAATCGTCCGTGTGCCTGCAACGCCACTCCCCTTGCCCGGACAGGGGCAGGTCGATCTTCTCTCCAAACGCACTCACCCAACCCACCTGCCGCGCCGGTGTTCCGACCATCATCGACCAGTTCTTCGAACTCTTGGTGAGAGTAGACCCGGCGGCCAAAAATGTGCCAATGCCGCAGGTAATGTCGGGCACAACGGTCGAATTGGCGCCAAGTGTCGTGCCGGTCTTCACCAGGGTCTTCTTGAAGACCGCGTGCCGATTGACTGCGGCCCGCGGGAAGGAGATGTGCGTAAATACCATGTAGGGCGCACAGAAGACAAAGTCCTCCAGCTCCACATGGGAAAAGATCGACACAGAATTTCCGAGACGACAGGCATTGCCCACGATGGCGTTGCGCTCAACATAAGTGTTCTGGCCGAGGCTGCAGTTCTCGCCGATCACGGCGCCGGGCGCCACATGCGAAAAGTACCAGATTTTTGTGAAGCTTCCGACCTTGGCGCCGGGCTCAACGACGGCGGTCCGATGCACGAACGCCTGCTCGGCAACATCTGGCGATCTCAGCAATTCATCACGCGAATTCATCTCTCAACACCGACCGATCGTTGGTTGCAGGCCCGGGGGCAGACCTATATTAAGAAGAGCCACGGCAAATCAAGGACTTTTGCAGAAAAAGCATCCTCTCCAGCGCGATGCAACGCGGGCGGCAAGGCAGATGTTTGCGCATCGCAATCTGCGCCAGGCACCATTTCGGTGGGGACGACCTCGAACTGCTTCCAGCCGGTGGCGGCGATGTCCGTGAAACGTTGGTCGAACCATCTCTTGGGCATCCTGATTTTCACGCCGTCTTTCTCCTGTTCGGGTTTGCCAACGCGCCGGGCGCGATCTTTGCGATCGTGCTGATGCACGGACTTGCCTGCGTCCCCATCTTGGCCCGGTTGACGCTCCCCGCCGCACCAATTAACTCTCCGCGTCGGAGGTTTTGATGGATACTGTCCTGATCACCGGCGGCGCCGGTTTCATCGGCCAGAACCTGGTGCATGCCTGGCGCGCCGCGCGACCCTCCGATCGGCTGATGGTCATCGACGCCATCACCTATGCGGCCAATCTGCGCAGCATCGAGCCGCTTATTACCGAGCAGAGCATCGCTTTCGTCAAGGGCGACATCAACGACGCCGCGCTGGTCCGCCGCCTGTTCGACGAGCATCGTTTCAGCCGCGTCGCGCATCTGGCCGCCGAGTCGCATGTCGATCGCTCGATCGAGGACCCCGAGGCGTTCCTGCAGACCAATGTGCTGGGAACCTTCACCCTCCTGAAGTCCGCGCTCGACCACTGGCGCGCGGCGGGCACGCTGAAAACCAGCCGCTTTCTGCATGTCTCAACCGACGAAGTCTACGGCTCGCTCGCTGCAGATGATCCCGCCTTCACGGAAAGCTCGCCCTACCGGCCGAACTCGCCCTATGCGGCGAGCAAGGCGTCGAGCGATCATCTGGTGCGCTCCTTTGTCGCTACCTATGGCATGCCGGCGCTCATCACCAATTGCTCGAACAACTACGGGGCGTATCAGCATCCGGAAAAACTGATCCCGCTGATGATCATCCACGCGCTCGAAGGCAAGCCGCTGCCGATCTATGGTGACGGCTCCAACGTGCGCGACTGGCTGCACGTCTCTGCGCATTGCGAGGCGCTGATGCGCGTGATCGAGCGCGGCCGCATCGGCGAGACCTACAACATCGGCGGCGGCAACGAGCGCAACAACCGCGATGTCGTAGGCTCAATCTGTGACACGCTCGACCGCGCCTTCGCCGCGGATGCGAAACTTGCCGCCCGCTTTCCGTCCTGCCCGGCGGCGACGGGAAAAACCTGCCGCTCGCTGATCTCCTTCGTCACTGATCGTCCCGGCCACGATCACCGCTACGCCATCAATGCGAGCAAGCTCGCAAGCGAGCTCGGCTGCCGCAGCCACATTGATTTCGCCAACGGCATTGTCCGCACCGTGCAATGGTATCTCGACCACGAGGCTTGGTGGCGCGACATCACCTCAGGCGCCTACAAGGCATGGATTGAAAGGAACTACGGCTTTCGCAGCCTCACTCCGGCGAAGGGTTTGGCTTAGGACCGCCGCACGAACTGGTGGAGGCATTTTTCGACGGCTGCGACAAAATCCCCGGCAAACGCCGCCACCCGCCTGTCCAGTCCGGGCAGGAGATTGCGCACTGTCGATGGCTCCGGCGATTGTGCGACAGCCGCGAGGTGGCCTGCCAACGCGGCCGCGTCATCGACACCAAAATACCTCGCGTCTGCCCCGGCCTGTTCGCGATGCACCGGAATGTCCGACAGTATCATCGGCACGCCAAACGACTTCGCCTCTTCTACCGTCGTGCTCCAGCCTTCAAACCGCGACGGATTGATAAGCGCCATCGAGCTGCGCAGCAGCGCATAGACGTGCGCCAGCGGGATCAGGCCGAGATAACGAAAATTCGGCTCAATGCCTCGCTTGGCGACTTCACGCATCAGCACCTCGAAATAGTCCGACTTGCGCGGCTCCTCCGTACTGCCCGAAGCTGCGATCACGACGTCAACGCCACCCCGCTTCAGGATGGTCAGTGCTTCGATCACCACCAGATGGTTCTTGTGGCGCCAGAACTGGTTCGGCAGATAGAAGAACTTCGTCGGCAAACCGTGCTCGGCGACCACTGCGGCGGCATCCGCGGCCAGGAACTGGCGTGACGGCTCGGTTGCAAAACGCGCTACCGCGACTGCGTTCGATACGCCCGGATAGGCCGCCCGAAAATCGGCCAGCGCGCTCTCGCTGCTCAGCAGGATGCAGCGCCTGGACGCGATCTGCACGCGAAAGCCGAGTTCGCGCCGCCAGCGAGCGGCCGGCGAGAACAGTCCCGGCAGCTTCAGATGCTGGAAGTCGGGAAACCATGCCAGCGCGGGAATCGGCAACCGCCAGCCGAAGAAGCGCGCATTCTCGAACACGACATCGATGCGGCTCGCCTTGAACGCGTCCATCGCGCGGCGATCGATGCCCGTCACCAGCGCCGCGGCGAGTCCAACAGTTCCGGTATCGAACACGTCCGATTGCACGACCTCGACGCCGGTAATGTTCGAAAGTAGCGCAAGCTCTTCCGCAGGCTCGCCCGCCCCGGCAAACAACACCGGCACGATCCGGCCCGGGCAGTGGCGGGCGAGCGCGGCAAACAGGTTGAGCTGATAGTTGTATCCGCCGGCCCATCGCCTGCGGGAGATACAGGTGAAAGCAACGCGTTGCGGCCCGCGGTCAACCACGGGCGCGATCCCTGAACCATCGCACATAGTCCGCGATTCCCTGCGCGGGAGGAATGTGCCATGCAAATCCCGTTTCACGCAGCGTGGCATTGTCAGCCAGCAGACTGAAGGGATCGCCAGCCCTGACATTGCCGGAGAAGCGCACGCTGACCCTCCCCCAATGTCCCGCCAGCAGGCTTGCGACTTCCGAGACGCGCATGGCCTGTCCCGAGCCGCCGTTGATCACGCGGAAAGGCTCGGCCTGCGGCGATTGCGCGAACATTGCCAGCAGTCGGACCACATCCCGCACGTCGCACCAGTCGCGGACTTCCTCGCCCGTCCCGCCGAGCACGAGCTCGTGGCTGCTTCCCTGCAGCCGCGAGCAGACATCCCACAGCAGTTGCTTGCGCAGCCCCGCCCCATAGACCGAGAACAGCCGCACCACCGTGCTGTCAATGCCGTAGCTCATCGCATAGCTCCGGCACAACTGCTCCATCATCAGCTTGTGTTGACCGTAAGGAGACATCGGCGTGAGCGCGGCCTGCTCGGAGATCGGACCCGAATGGCCGGACCCGTAGACCGCCGCGCTGGATGCCGCGATCAGCCGGCTTTGCGGGGAATGTACCCGCAGCCATTCCAATAGCCGCGCCGTGCCGGCTACTGTGCGGGAGAAATCTTCAAAGGGGTGAGCGATTGCCAGCCCGACGCTGGAGCCGCCCGCAAGATGAAAGACCGCCGAGGGAAGTCCGTGCACGGCGGCCAGCGCGTCGAGATTGGCCGCCTCGATCTCGCCATTGATCCAGGACTGCAATCCAAGACGCGTGCACTCGGCCTCTTCGAGCGCGCCATGGCCGATACCATGCACGCGGTGGCCGGCCCCCGCCAGTTCGTGGACGAGATGGCTGCCGATGAACCCCCTGGCTCCTGTTACCCAAACGGACATTACGCGGCCTTGTAGGCAACGAAGGAATAGAGCCTTCCCGGCCGATTGTCGAAACGGGAAGCCACCGCAAGCAGCGCGGCAAAGATGCGGTCGGAGCCCAACGCCATGCGCCAGAACGGGCGGCCGGGCAGTTTTTGCGAAGCGCTCTCCACGACGGCCTCGCGCAGAGTGTCGAACGTGTAGGGAAAGAAATTGATCGGACTCTGCAGCGGCGAGAGCACCTCGATCGGCGCGAAGCCTGCGCTTCCGAGCGCGCCGAGATAGCGATCGAGCAGAAACGCGTGCTCGCCTCCGTAGAGACGATGCAGCGGATGACCGTCCAGAAACGCCTGCAGATCACTCTCCCGGCTGATCACATGTTCGCGCACCGCGACGAAAATGCCGCCACGCCGCAGCACGCGAAACATCTCCGCGCAGGCGCGATCGAGATCGCTGGTGTGGTGCAGCACGGCGCGCGCGAACACCACATCGAATTCGCCGTCGGGGAACGGCAGGCGCTCGGACAATTCCTCGACCACTTCGATCGGAAGCGCCGTCTCCGCAGCCAGCGACCGGATTGCCGCCGAGCCGACGAGGGCGCTGGAGTCCGGCTCGAGCGCGGTCACCCGAAATCCGTCGCGGGCGAGCGCGTAGCTGGCAATTCCGCGTCCGGCGCCCACATCGAGCGCCTTGCCGGAGCGCCCCCGCAGCAGCGCGGCGATCTCGCGCCATTCATCGCTCTCGAAGTAGCGCTTGGCGGCGGCCAGCAATGGGTCGTCGTAATAGGCGTCGAGCACGAGCTGGCGCTGGTCGGGCTGGCCACGCAGCCAGACGACCGCCGATTCCCAGGTTGCAAGAGAACTATTCGCCATCGACCTGCCGCCAGCGCTCAGTCACACAGTTCCTTGAATAGGGCCCATTGCCGTTCCTTGCTGTAGCGGTCGCGAACCATGGCGTAGCCTGCTTTCGCAATGCCGCTCCGCCACTCCGTATCCGCAATCAACCGTTCAACCAGGCGCGGAATCTGATCAGCCGAGGCATAGGTCACCATGGTTTCGCAATCGGCAAAGCCGGGCGGATAGCGTCCTGCATCCGTTAGCAGAACGGCCCCGCATCCGACAGCCTCAAAGCACCTCATATTGCCTCGATCCTCGCCCGCCATATCGATTGCGCCGTTGAACACGATGCGCGTCGACGCCAAGGCGGCGTAGAGATCCCGGCCATAGAGCGGGCCGGCCCGCAGCCGGCGGATTTCCGGGGGGTGCCGGAATTCACCGAGAAGCGGCACGAAGGGCAGCAGGTTGGCGAGCCGCGTCAGGCGGGAATCTTCGAGATGAAACAGCGCGCGGATCCCTGACACCGATGCCGCCGCCGTCAGCGCGGCGACCCGCGCCCGATGATGACGCGAGAAGCCGCCGACGAACAGCAGGTCGACGTCCTCGCGCCTCGCCGCGGCGTAACCATCCATAACGGAATCATGGGCCGGAAGGAAATAGGCAACCCTGCAGCCCTTCTCCCGCCAGCGGTCCAGTATAGAGGGAAAGTTGCAGACGACGAGATCGTAGCCGGTGAAATCCGCCGAGCCCGAGGGCGCCGCCCGCCAGCAGATTGTCTTCTTCACAGAGCTCGGCAATTGCCGGATGAACGCGGTGCCATAGCGCACCGGGTCGAGATTGTAGAACACTTCGGTCCGATGATGCTCGATCTGCGCCAGCAGGATCTGTTCAAGACTCTTGCCCGCCAATCCGTTCTCGCGCGCCCATAATCCCTGCAGCGTCTCGTCGTCGCCATTGGTGTAGAAGGCGTCCGCGCTGCCGGCAAGGACCGGCTGCAGGATGTGCGAGGCGGTATACCGGGTGTCAAGAAACGAGTTCAGACAGTCGGCAAAACTGCGATCGTTGGCGCGAGCCCGATGAGCCCGGAAGCCGCGCGACAATCCGTTATTCTGAAACAACCGCATGACTAGCCGGACGATCCCAATTTGCGCACCACGCGGGCGGGATTGCCGACGACAACCGAATGAGGCGGCACATCGCGGGCCACGACCGAGCAGGCACCGACCACCGCGCCTTCGCCAATCGTCACGCCTTTCAGGATGCTGACGTTAAAGCCGATCCAGGCCTTGTCCTGGATGACGACAGGGCCGTGCGCAACATGCGCCCAGTCCTTCCGGCCCCTGCCCCAGTCCAACACATCGTTCTTGCGGTGCTCCCAATCGAGGCTGTGGGAATCGTGATCGGTGACGGTGATCCCCCAGGACATGATCACGTCATTGCCGATGACGATGCTGCGATAGCAAACAAGATCGCTCTTTCCGACATAGCTCCGGTCCCCGATCCTGATTTCGCCGCCGCGATCCTCAAAACGGATATTGGCCTGGATAATCGAGTTTTGTCCGATCGACAGGCGGTTGCCGGCGACGTAGCGAATGCGTCGCCACACCACGGCCGCGCCCGCTCCGGTGCTGACCGCGCCGGATCGCCAAGCCTTCCAGCCGAGCAGTAGGTCGAGCAGGTCCAGCAATCCTCTCATCGCTTACAATCTCGCCAGCGACCATTTCATGTTCAGATAGGGCCAGATCGCTCCGACCGATTGCCAGTCCCAGCCTTGCGCAGCGTTCAAATGTCCGACCTTGCGGACAAGCCTTGCCTCATCGACGAGCTCGCTGAACGCCGGTACGTTCTGTTTCAGCAGCGACTCCGTCCATCCCGCAAGCGGCCCGTTCAGCCATTCCGGCATCGGTGAGTTGAAGCCGATCTTGCGGCGGCCCATCCGGATGCCTTCCGGCATTCTGCCTTGCATGGCGCGCCGGGCGATCCATTTGGTGTGCGTGTTGGACGACTTGCTCGCCCCCGGCAGCGCCATCGTGTAGGCGACCAGGCGCCAGTCCATGAACGGCATCCGCACCTCGATGCCGTGAGCCATCGAGAGTCGGTCGAAATTGCGCAGGATGGTCGGCAGCACGGTGCCGTGGAACATCCGGTACAGACGCCGGTTGAGAGCATCCCACTCGGGCGGCAGCGTGTCGCTCTCGCCGGCAAGGCTGAATTGCGGCGGAATCTGCGAAAGTCCGCCGCGCAGGAAGTATTGTCCCCTGCCCTTCATCATCGTCGCGCGCGAGACGTCGATCCATCGGCTGAGCGCGGAGGAGGTTGAGCTCAGCCGCGCCAGCGAGTTTCGCAGGTAATAGGCGAACGACTGCCCCTCCTGGCGGTAGGCGCCCATCAACTCGTCGGCGCCATGGCCGTCGAGCGAAACCAGCACCCTTTGCCTGGCAAGCTCGCGGTAGATCAGCCATACCGCGCTCGGCAGCGAGATGTAGACATCGTCACTATCGTCGAGGATGCGCTCAATTTCCCTGGTCGCGTCGTCGCGGCCGATCTCCACGATGGTCGGCGCAACGCCGGCCCATTTGGCGGCTTCTTCCGCCATCGGCCGCTCGTCGTTCGCCGCGCCCGGGAAAGCAGCCACGAAGGCATGGCGCCAGGCTGTGCTGTCGCGCGGCCCCATTCCGTTGCGGGCATGTTCTGCCATCTCGCAGATCACCGCAGTCGAGTCGAAGCCGCCGGAGAGACAGGTTCCGATCGGGACATCGCTGCGCATCCGCAGCGCCACCGCGCTGCGGAACAGCTCGGCGAACCGCTCGACGCGTTCGGCTTCGGTGCGCGGTATCTCCGGCAAATGATCGACCGTGCACCACCAGCGCCCGATCGTTCGCTTTCCATCGCGCAGCCACATGAAATGCCCGGCCTGCAGGCGATGCACCTCGCGGCTGAGCGTCCGCTCGCTGCCTTCGACGCTGAAGGCGTCCAGCATCAGGCGCCGCGCCACGTCCGCATCGACCGTGGTCCGGAGCAATCCGCTTTGCGCCAGCGCGCGGTGTTCGGACGCAAAGACGAAACGCTCCGGCGTGAGCGCGTAAAGCAGCGGCTTGATGCCGAAGCGGTCGCGCGCCAAAAACATCTCGCCGCTTTGCGTGTCGAAGATTGCGAGCGCCCACATGCCGTTGAAGCGCAGCAGCATCCCTTCCCGCCAGTTGCGCCACGCCGCCAGGATCACTTCGGTGTCGGACTCGGAATGGAATATCTCGCCGATGGCCTCGAGCTCTTTCCGCAGCTCGAGGAAATTGTAGATCTCGCCGTTGTAGACGATGACATGGCGACCGTCGGCGGAGGCCATCGGCTGGTATCCGCCCGGACCTGGATCGATGATGGCAAGACGGCGGTGTCCCAGCGCGACATTGCGCTCCGCGCTGAACCAGTAGCCGGCGCCATCGGGCCCGCGATGGGCAATCTGATCCGTGAGATTGCGGATGTCGGTCTGTTCGACGGGCCGGCCCCGGAGGTTAACGATCCCGGCAATTCCACACATGATGATGTCAACTGCTCAGGAGAAAACCGGACGACAGAATGGACGAGTCTCGGCTCGCGGACCCGGAAGTCAGCGGGTCGTCACCACGGCCCGACCGCTCGTCAAACTCAACACCCGCCCCATTCAAGAGGTATTTGGCGCACTGCAAACTTTGTGTCAAGTCACCGGAATCGCTGCCTAATTTGGAATGACCGCCTGCAGCCGCTGGCGCATCCGCGCGCGCAGGAAGGGAACCGCCGCAAGTCCCGCCACAACCAGCCACAGGGCGCATTCCGCCACGAAATGCACAAATCCCGTCCCCGGCACCGTTGAGCGGATCAACGTGCCGAGCAGCCAGCCTGCGGGTATGACCACCGCGGCGGTCAGGGCCAGAAAGAGCATGTGCCGAAGCGGGTTTGCCAGGGTCTGGCGCATGACGGTGAGGCCAAGCCATCCGAACTGCACCAGCAGGTCGCTCGCAACGATGGCGATTGCCATGCCGAGTGGTCCAAGTTGCGGCGTCAGCAGGAGCGACAACACCAGAAACACCACCAGCTGCACGGCCTTGATCCGCGCCAGAAGCTCGCCGCGGTTGCTGCAGTAGCAATAGCCGAGCGCCAGCAGTGCGGGCGCGGCGATGCCCGTTCCGATCAGCAGCGTGAAGGTCAGGTGGGCATCATAGGGGATGGCGCCCCCGGTCCAGAGTGCGAAGAAGTCGGGCCAAAATGCCAGCAGTCCGGACACCAGCCCACTCGTCAGCAAGGTCAGGAGCACGGACCCGCGCGCATATAGCGATCTCAGCCGCACCGTGTCGCCGACGGCGTAGTCATGACCGAGCTCGATAGCCAGCGGCTGCGTCAGTTGTGTGCAAACAGACCGCAACAATCCCGCAACTACGCGCGTGACGCCCCATTGCGCGACAGCGATCCTGTCGAGCACGAGAGCGCTGATGAGCAGAACCGACAGGTTCTGCAAGGCGATTTCGGCGCTGCCCGCAATCGCAAACGGAAACGCCCGTCGATACTGGCCGATCGCCCAGCGCCAGGACCATGCAGCTGGCCGTCCTGTCGCGCGCAGGAACGAAAAACAGCTGCGTGCATCGATTGTCATGAGATAGACGGTCAGCACGATCAGCGGTGCGACATAGGCGATCGCGATTATCAGCAGGTCGCCGGTCATCACGATCGCTACGACTTGTCCGATCTGCGCCACTACTTGCGCGACGCAGGGCAGCCAAACGCCGCGGCCGTAAAGCCCGCGCGCCCGATACAATGCAGCCACCAGATTTGAGGGCAGCGTTGTGAGCATCCCCGCCACCATCACCGTGAACGCGGCATCGAAATGGGGAACCTGCTGGAATCCAAGCACGCCCGACGGTGCAATAGTCGCAATCGCCGCAAGGACCGCCGCGATCAGCAGGCCAGCCGCAACGAGATAGACCCTGAGCATCGCGACATAGTAGCGCGTCGTCCGCCCGTCCGGATCGACACAGGACTTGAACGACAGGAACCGATTCAGCGCGCGCGCGTGAAGGCCGGAATCCGCAATGGCGACAAGGCTGCCTGCCGCATAGAGCGCGAGCCACGCGGCCAGCAAGGCGCTCGAGGTGAAATGCAGGAAGACCGGAACGAGACCGACCTGCTGGGTGATCCCCAGCACCAGCTGCGCCAGATTTGCGCCCCAGCCACCGAACAGCCTCTGCGCGCGGCTGCCCTTCATTGCCACATCCATCTGGAAGCGCCCGCGACTGGCGTTAAGTGAATCACATCTCGACCTCTGGCTCGCCGTAGGCGGCTAGCATCCGGGCGGGCCGTTGTCGATAACCGGAAAGCAGCCGGCACATCGACGTCTCCTCCAGCGAGAGGGCAACGGGCCACTTCTCGCCTGATTTTGGGCCCTCGCCAAGCGGGACGTCGCCGTGTGCCTGCCGCACGACCGCATGGCGGCCTGGTATCGCGGCTGCCCGCCATCGCGTCCCTTCCCGCCGGCAAATTGCACCAAAATTCGTTGAAGGTTCGCCGTCGGTGCGCCCGCCCGCAGGCGTCCTGGATCGTGCTACCGTCGCGAATGTCGTCATCGGTCCCGCAGCGGCTGGGACGCAAACCCTGGAGCATGATCCGGAAAAGTGTGAAGCGGTTTTCCGAAAAAGATCATGCTCCAACAAAAAGCTAGAGTGAGATGACGATTCGAGGAAAAGTCATCTCGCTCTAGAAGCCTATTTTGGGTACCGTAGCGGCGTTGGCGCGGTCGCCAGTGCGAGAAGAAGCTCGACCAGCACGCCCCACAACAGGAGCAAGAACAACTTGATTGGGAAAAGATAGAGCTCGACATAGTTGAAGAGAAATGCCTGGCCGAGAAAGGTAGCCGAAAATACCGCGCTGACGGCAAACACTGCATCGGCGGGCATCCAGCCGGGGGAGAGGCGTCTGAGCAATACCCGCAACCACGCGAAGATGACCGCGACGGCAACAAGCTGCAGCCACATCGTGTAGGTTTTCAAGGCTATGATCAGCTTGTTGAGATAAACGGCTACAACCTGCAGCGGATGATGACGCACAATCTGAAAGTACTCGTCCCGCAGTATCGCATAGTATTCCGCGGACAGGTACTTCGTCGTCGGACTTATCTTCTTGACGGTCGCCACCCCATATTCGTCGTTCCAGACAATGCCAAAGGGGTTCTCGATGACTCCCAGGCCGATGTAGAGGTTGTGCCACACCCCGTGCTGTTCCATTCGCTCAGACGGGGCAATGTCTAGAACGGCATCGCGCGCACGAAGGATGGCATAGGGCGTCCAGATCGTCAGCACCGTGCCACAGGCAATGGCGATACAGAGGAGCGCCGGATAGCGCAGCTTCATGATTCCGCAAGAAAAGCTAGTGCCGAGCGCAAGAAGACTCGCCAAAACGCCCATCAACCCAATTGCCTCACGGAACACCATGCCGATGGCGAGGCCAACGACGCCGATGATGACCCACAACCAGAACAATCGGCGAGATGAACTCGCGAGTGGAATTCCAACGATCGCCAGCGGCAGTAGTGAGACTAGACAAGCAACCCCAAGGTGCCCCGGATGCGGCGTCAGTGAGTGAAACTGGTTAGCTATCTGTGGACCCACCGAGAGAACAAGAAACGCGAGGAACGGAAGCCGAAGAGAGAAGAGCAATACAGCGAGAGCACCGATGCCGATATAGTTGAGGATGGAGTTGACCCTCGATACGTCGTTCTCCACCACCACAGCCCCGGTCAACGCAGCGTAAGCGCTCAACACCAGCGCCGGACCCGGATCGTCGCCGGCCGAGACATCGGCGATCGGCACGAGGCGGCCTTCCCTGCAAAGTACCAAAACCGCCTTCGTCGTTCGCGCGCATTCGGCGCTTTTCACCCAGATCGCAGCCGAAGACCAGGCGGGCTCGAGCTTGCCAGCCATGTTCAGGGAGCTAACAAAATTCGGGATGGAGAAAACAAGCAGCGTCAGCAGAAGCACGATGGCCTGGACGTACCTCTGATTCATCAGCGCAACAGCCGCGCGTAACAATTAGGTGTCCTCCCCAAGGAATTTCCTGTCAATCGTGTCTCGCACACGCCACTTCTCGGCTGCTCTGACGATAGACGTAAGCCTCGACTCCTGCAGCGGCTCCTTTGGCAAGCTGCTCGTTCCGTATCGACGGTGGAGACTTGATCTCCGTTGGCGGGAGTGCAGAAACCAGCAGCGCGGGGCGCTCGAAAGCGAGACATCTCGCACCTGACGAGAGATAGTCTTTGTATCGACCGATGATCGGCTCAACACTTCGCTCGAGCTCAGCCTGCCGTACCGCGCGATTGTCGCTTGCCGGATACCACGCATCGCGGAAGCTGAACAGGTAGTTCAAGTGCATGCCGGCACGCTGCTTGATTTCCGAACGCAGAAGCTGCTCGGCCTGCTCCGGGCTCACACCTGTGCGAAACCAATGCTGGAAGACGTCGGCTTCGTAGCGGCTTGGATCGGCACTCTTGGCTTCCGGCGCCATATTGGGAATGAAGTTCATGGCAACGCGATAGAAAGTCAGGACGGCGTTCAGTCCGTCGGCCGTTCTCACCTGCAACATCGTGGCAATGCTCGCATCCTCGAATACGATAGTCGCCCGCTTGACCGTATCGGCGTCGATCGCCTGCAACGCACGTACGATGGCAATGGATTGCATGTTGTATGGGCGCCAGGCCGCGTATGCGGCCTTTTGAGCCTGCCAAACGACGGCTACAATGACAGCGGAAGCGATCCACAAAACTGGCGCAAGCCGGCTTGGTCTCCTGGCGTAAAGAGGCGTCACGACCGAAAGGGCGGCTATCATACCGAACACGAGAAGCGGATAGCTTGCGGTGCGTTCCCAGTCCCGCGCGCTGAACATGGACCCCGTCAGTATCTGCTGATTGCTCAAGACCAGCGGTGCGATCAAGCAACCGAACGCGAGGAAGCAGAGCGGCTGCCGACGCGCTCGCAACAAGGTCCAGACGCCAAACGGAACACCGAAAGCAAAACTGGCAACGACGGCCGGCGTGACGATGGGCAGTCGCGTCCGATAGGTAAGATCCGTCGCCAGACCGGCGGTGGTCTGGCCGCCATTGTTGTCAAACAAAAATGTGGCGAGCAAAACCAGCGCCGCACCGATCAAGCCAATTGCAATTGCAATGGCCGACGCCCTTCTGAGACAGGCGAGCACCAGCATGAATGCGGTGGCGATGGCGGCTACGGGAAAGGTCACAAATGTGTAGCCGATGGGCAGCAACGAGATACCCGCGATCGTGGCGGCGAAGCTCGTAAGTTCGCGACTTCCTTCCGGCGAAGCCAAACGGGCGAGAAGTCCAAGGTTCAAGAACATGAGCGCAAAGCTTAACTGCGGCTCTGGCGTTCTGAAGATTGCGAGGAAACTCGTTTCGTAAGACGGTACGAGATCGGGGTGCAGTAAGCCGGCAAGCTGAGCAAGCACCTGGATATTTATGCGGCCTGAGGTCCAGAGCACAACGTTGCCCAGGGAAAACAGATCATTCGCAAACAACAGCAACAACGTGGTCAATACCCTGCCCGACCGGCTTGATACCAGTTGGCTGGCTGCGAAATATGCGGCGCAGGCCGCCAGGAACGGAAGGATAAAATCCAATGCGACGAGCGTCAGGTCCAGCGACCGTGCCGAGAGGCCGTAAACGGCGCTCAGGGCGAAGCCGGACAGCGCACGGGTGGCCCTGAGCGTTCCCAGGAGCCAGCTTAGCGGGTAGGTATCCTCATCATATGCTCCGTGGAAGTATCGGAATTCTCCGATTTCGCCGCTGAACTTGAGGTGCGGCCAGAGCCCCAGAAGCGCGACAAAAGTCGCTACCAAAATAGCCGCGAAAACGTCGAAGCGCGACAAGCTGCAAAACACTCGAGATTTGTTCGACAAGTCCAGTTCCAGGCGAAATCCGGACCACTCTGGGTCGGGATAAGACGTAATGGGTCGTGTGGCACAACCTGCGGCGGGTTTAGCATCATCCGAAGAATAGTACATTGGCCCCGCATCTGGTAGATAGCAAACTCCACAGGTTACGACGACACGCTGTCTTGCCTCAAAGCGCGGTCGCGACGGCACCTGCAGTCCGGTGTCGCCGACGCGACGCATGAAGATGACCCAGAACGCGAATTTTTGACGCGCGATGCGTTGCAGCCATAAGCGCATCGCTCGGTCGAGTGGGGCGCGGTATGTCTCCCTGCTCAAACTGTTTTGCAACGATCATGGCTGCTTGACCAAACTTCCGCGCTCAGCCAGCGACCTTCTGACCCGGGATTACGGCCATCTGACTACGAAAGGCGCGATCCTTGCCGCCCGCGCGATCCGTGAAGTGGAAAAAAGTACCGTGTCCGCCCGATCAACGACGGCCCGTCACTCAATCAGCTGGCGCCAGCATTCGCTCCATGTCGGCCTGCACCGAAAGCAAGCCTGAAGCGTCCCAATTTGTGAACGGCACGCTGATGGCGCCGGTTGTCTGCGACAGGAATGCGCCAAGCTCCAGCCGTAGCGTGCTGGTCATCTGGGACAACTGCGGATCGACGGTGCGCGGCTGGTCGTTGATCGTTATGAGTGAGTGGACGTCGAAATCAACCAAGGCACGAGCGGAATCGGCCCGAACCTCCAGGATCCTGCGGCGTGCTGGCGCCGCGGCATCGAACCGGCATTGGTGGCAGCCCCCCCTGGCATCGGTGAATTCAAGATGCCCGCGGCGACCATCTGCACTCAACTCTGCGGCGCCAACGCGAAGTTCTCCGTTCGGAACCAGAATCCGAAGAATCGAAAAGGCGTGTGGCAACAGGTCGTGCAACAGTCCGATCTCTTCATGGCGAACCTTGATCGCGCCGTGTCTTTCCTCGTTCGCGATATCGTCCCATATGAGCGAAGCATCAACCTTGCCGGCTCCAGCGAGCTCCTCGGCTAGTTGATGGAAGGCTGGCAAATAGGCGAACTCGGTACCTACCCCAAGTACGCGTCTGGCCCTTTCCGCCACACCGACGAGCAGCCAACCACTCTCGCAATCTACGCTGATCGGCTTCTCGACCAGCACGTGCAGCCCCCGCCTCACCGCCTCAATTCCGTCGCGGACGTGATCGCGCGGACGGCTTGATATGATTGCAGCGTGCAGCCGCGGATTAACCGACAAGGCCTCGTCAAGGCCCGAGACTACGTTCAATTTGGCAAGGTCGGCACGCCCACTGGCCCATGCCCGCACTTCCTCTGGACGGCTGCGGGCGGCCAGCACGACGCCCTCCGTCGAACCGCGCGCTGCGATGACGACCGATAGCCAGGTCCGTCCCCAGCGACCGCCCCCGACAATAACCAGAGGGACGGGCAAAGCTGCCATTCTCCAAAAGCCGGCCAGATCCGGAACGATCGCGGTCAGACGCGCTCTCCTTCTTTAGGACGGCAACCTTACAGCGCTGAGGTAATACTGGGCGCCAAACGGCAGATACCCCAACAGCGAATCGAGTCCGCTGAGGAATGGACCGGCCGGTGGAACGGAGATGATTGTCCTGGTTTCAATCTCGGCAAAGCCGGCATCGACAAACATCCGTCGCAACCGCCCGGGTCGCAACAGCACGGCATCCCTGTCGATATCGCAGGTTTTGACGATGTACTGCGTCGCCGGGTTATAAGGATTGTGCTCGAAGACGAGCACCAGGCCGCCCGGTTTCGCGACACGAAACATTTCGGCGATGAATGCCGTCCATTGCGACGGCGGCACGTGATGCATCACGCATACGGTGAAGACGAGCGAGAATTGGCTGTCGCGATAAGGCAATTTGTTGCCGTCGAAGGTCGAGTAGCGCACAAACGGATGTCGTATCGCCGCTACTTCAATGCTTTGTCCGGACACGTCGATGCCGTGCAACTCGCGGAACCTGCCTTCAAGGCCGGCATGATAGGCTCCCAGCCCGCAACCCAGATCAAGAACGTCAAGCTGCTTCACGTCACCAAAATGCCGACGCGCCAGTCGCAGAATATGCTCGCGCTTTATGTCAATGTAGAACGTGTGCTCGCGTCCGGCAAAGGCAAGCGCCGAATTGATCTTGGCTTCGTAGTCGCCGGCGAGGTTGTCGAAATCCTTGGCAACTTGCGCCTGCGTGACCTCGGACTGCTGTTGGCTCATGACGGATCTCCGGCCGCGACATTGCGATCCCGCGTTTGCTGCGCCGCAAATACCCAACCGCGCATCACAAAAAAATTCATGATCGGTACTATCGCACAAACACTGATCGCGCCGATCCAATAGGGCAATTGCATCAGTACGGTGAAGCCCATCATACACCAAGAAATCATCAGCCCGGCCAGGGATGTCAGGAGAAACCGCGCGATCCGATCAAGCGAGTCGTCGTGGACGCGAAAGGCAAACCGGCTCTGGAGCAGATACGAAATTGCAACCGATGCAAGATAGGCGCAGACCGAAGAGCTTACTGCTGCCATCTTCAGCAAAAGCACGAAAGCGTTCGTCAACACGAAATAGGCGAGCGTCGTTGTGAGCCCCGTCAGTCCGAACCGCGCTACCAGTTGCAGGGGTTGCGAGGTCAGCAGGCCGCCTGCGATGCGGTTGTCTGCTCCTGCGCTATTGGAGGGTCTGTCGATCATTATTTCCAGCGTTTCCACGGTGCGTGGCCCGAGTTCCATAGCGCCTCCAGTTCGCGCTGGTCGCGCAACGTATCCATGGGCTTCCAGAAGCCCCGATGCCGATAGGCCGCGAGGGAATTGTCCTGCGCCAATCGCTCCAGCGGCTCACGTTCCCAGGTCGTATTGTCATCATCGATATAGTTGATCGCCTCGGGCTCCAGCACGAAAAAGCCGCCGTTGATCCACCCCATTTCATTGTCGGGCTTCTCGTGGAAGCGAGTCACGGAGTCCTGGTCGTCGATGTCAAGAATTCCGAACCGTCCGGGTGAAGGAACCGCCGTTACCGTTGCAAGGCAGCCTTGCGTACGGTGAAAATCCACGAGCGCACCAATATCGAGGTCCGAAACGCCGTCGCCGTAGGTGAGACAGAAGGCTTCATTGCCTACATAGGGCGCTATCCGCTTGATCCGGCCTCCGGTCATCGTGCTGAGGCCGGTATTGACCAGCGTCACCGACCATCGTTCGCTCGGATCGCCGTGAAAGTCGACCCGGTTCTCGCCGAGGTGAACGGTGATGTCGTAGTTCTCGGTAAAGTAGTTGACGAAATAGGTTTTGATCATATGGCCCTTGTAGCCACAGCAGATTACGAACTCGTCGAATCCGGCCGCGGCATATATCTTCATGATGTGCCAGATGATCGGGCGCTCGCCGATCTGAATGAGTGGTTTCGGCAAAATCTCGGTTGCCTCGGCAAGCCGTGTGCCCATACCCCCTGCCAAAATCACAACCTTCATCGATTTCGCCCCCGTCTCGTGCGATGAAACACTATGCCCGGCTTTGCCAAGCGGGACAATCCGGCCACGATGCCCGAAACGTAGTCATGATACTCTGGCGGTCATTCTGCGGGAAAGGAGCTCCATCGATACGTCCACACCCTCAGCTTAAGGAGCGGGCGCTGCGCCAAAGAAGTTCGAGATGTCCCTTTCCACGAGCTCCCTGGCACTCCTGCCAGCCGCGTGATCGCGATACCATACGGCCGTGCGTTCGACAGCCTCGGTCGAACGCCATCGCGGTTGCCAATTCAGTTCGCGCTGCGCACGGCGTGAGTCAATTGCGAGGAATTTTGCCTCATGAAGCGCCGCCTGCCGGCTCGGCTCCGCGGTCCACTTTGCCTCACCGCCCCATGCCGCCACAAAGCGGTCGGCCACGTCGCCAACCGTCAGAACGTCTTCCCGCATCGGACCGAAATTCCAGGCATCGATCGCTGTCTTGCCATGCGCTAGTTCCTCGGCGAGCAATATGTATCCATTCAGCGGATCCAGCACGTGCTGCCACGGACGAGTTGAATCCGGATTTCGGCATATCAGAGGCTGCCCTGCGCTGATGGCGCGCGCAGCGTCGGGAAGCAGGCGATGATCGGCCCAGTCGCCACCACCGATCACATTGCCCGCGCGTACTGTCGCGACTCGCGCTGCACCGGGTCTCGAAAAAAAGGAGCGCGCCATGGAATGCGTGGCGATCTCGGCCGCGGCCTTGGAGGCGCTATAGGGGTCCGCGCCGCCGAGTGCATCCTGCTCCAGAAAGGCTCGGGACGTGCCATCATTCCGATAGACCTTGTCGCTTGTGACGACGACGATAGCCTTGAGCCCAGCGGCGACTCTGGCTGCCTCGAGGACACGCACCGTACCCAGCACATTCGTCTCGAATGTTCCAAGCGGGTCATCGTAAGACGTCAGGACTATGGGCTGAGCGGCCAGGTGAAAGAGGATATCTGCGTTGAACCCGGCAAGGGCGGCCGTCACGGCGTCGATATCATTGATATCGCCGACGCAACCGCAATGTCCGGTCAGTTGCAGTTCCCTGTACAGGAGCTTTTCGCGCTCGTCCTTCCCAAAGCCAAAGGTTTCAGCGCCGAGATGCGAGAGCAACGAGCAGAGCCAGGCTCCCTTGAAACCCATGTGTCCCGTTACGAAGACCCGCCTGCCGTTCCAGAACTGGCGATCAATCTGCCGCATGGTCCTGGCCGATCACCGTTGCAAGTCTTTTTCGATGGCGTCGAGCGGCTGATTGAAGTTCACCAGCTCCGAAATGATCGTCGGCGGACGCCTGCGAACCTGGTCGTAGATACGACCGACGTAGATGCCGAGCAAACCAAGAAAGACACTGTTCAATCCGATGCCGAACAGGATTAGAATCTGTGTCGTCGTAAATCCTGGCGGCAGCGCCTGGCGGGAGAACAGCCGGAGGAGCAGATAGAAGCTCGCAAGCACTACAGATGCGGTCGCGATAGCCAGGCCGACATAGAATGAAATCTGCAATGGTAGACTGGAGTGTGCGATGATACCGTCCATCGCAAGGCGGACCAGGCTGCGAAAACGGAACTTGCTCTCGTTGTGCAATCGGGCTGAACGGTCGAAAGGAATGCCGGTCTGGCGCCGAGCGAGAGATGAGATCAGGCCGCGCAGATACATATGCGGCTCATGTATCGGTCGGAGCCGTTCGATCACTGACCGGTCGATCAGCCGGAAGTCGCCGCCGTCCGGAATGAGATGCGGTCCTCCGATGCGGCGCATCAGCCGGTAATACGACCGCCGGGCGCGTCTCAGGAACAGGCCTTCTTTCCGGCTCCGCCGCACGCCGACGACGACGTCGTAGCCTTCGCGCCACTTTTCGAGAAATGGGCCGAACATCGTCGGCGGATCCTGAAGGTCCGCGTCGATCTGGATGGCCGCCGCACCGCGCGCCAGCCGGTAGCCGGTCAGGACGGATTGCTGAAACCCGAAGTTCCGCGCAAAGCGTGCGATCCGCACCTCAGGATCTGCGGCTGCGATCTTCGTCAGTTTCCGGAAGGTGCCATCAGTCGAATGATTGTCGGTAAACAGAAACTCGAAGCGATATTCGCCGAGCTCCGCCGTTACCCGCCTCAACTCCGCATAGGTCTTCTCGACATTGTCTTCTTCGTTGAACACAGGAACAATAACGGAGATCAGGGGCTTGTCTGCAGTGCCACACCCCTCTCCGGCAGATTTTCCGTCGCCACCTGATATCGTTTCGTCCATCCAAATCATTCTCATTGCGCGCGGCACTAAGTCCGCTCGAACTCCTCCGCCGAGAAAATATCAATGATCTGGCCCTCGTAACCGTTCTTTCGCATGTAACCGTGAATCTCGGCCGAGATGTGCCAGGCCAAATTGAGCAGCGGGACGGCTCGATCGGGCCGCCGTGCAAAATCATCATCGGACAGAATCGGAATGCGGGTACCCGGGATATAGTGTCCGATCTTCATCGACCCCGGTTTCTCGTAAACCGCGCTCACCATGGATTGGTCCAGATCGAGCAATTTGACAAGGATGGCGGCACGTCCCGGAAAGGCTTTGCCGACCAATGGACCGTGGCGCGATACTGCAGCTCCGATTTCCGCACGCTTGGCCTTCTGCCACGCCGGTATGCGCGTCGCCATCGCCTCCAGGCGCTGCTCAAAATCCGCTTCGACGGCATCAGCCTTGGCGAGCCCGAGCTTTGCTTCCTCGCCGCCTTCTCCCCGCCGCAGCATAACCCGTATATTCCCGCCATACCGCGCCGGGAACTCCACTACTTCGAGGCTCGCCTGCAGCGATTTCGCAATGTGCCGGAACGATGCCAGACTGTAGGTGCGCGGATGCTCGTGATAGAAGGTATCGAACTGGTAACGGTCCAGCACGGCTCCGAGATAGTGGTTCTCGATCACCAGCAGCGTGGCAGGCCCCATCAACGCGCCAACGGCCGCGATCAGGCCTCGCAAATCCTCGATATGGGCGAAAACGTTGGTAAAGGTAATGACGTCGGGCGTCCCCGCGGTCGCCGCGATCTTCTCAGCCAGTGAAGGCGTGAAATAATCCTGATAAACTATGTGGCCGCTTTCCTTCGCATCGGCAGCGGCGCCGGTCGGTTCGACACCGATCGTCCTTGCCCCGAACTCCCGGAAGATCGACAGCAGGCTGCCGTCGTTGCAGCCGACGTCGAGGACCAAAGCGTTCTTCAGCGAGCCACGCTGCCTTTCACATCGCTCCACGAGCTGACGCATTCCGCTTAGCACGTCGGCGGTATGCCGTGCTCTGTAGTGATACGTGTTCGGAAACAATTTTCTTTTCGGAACCTGATACGTCTGGTGAGCGGTTTTGCACACCGGACAGAATGCGACGTCGATTGGGTACGTTTCGGGCATGCGCGGATCTCCAAATGGAATGAGATCGTCGCACAATGGATGACTGCCCAGATTCAGCACATGTTTCAGCTTTGAGCCGTAGCAGACCTCGCAGTCCCGTATAGTACGTTCCATCGGCAAATTCCATTTCTGGGCAAGTTTTGCCGAGGTTTATAGGTGAAGTCAGCGATATTGCCAATCGATCAGCGGCCGTCGCCGGCAGGCCTGCTCGGGCCAGACAACGGTTTGGCCGCAGCCTGTTCTCAAAACATGGTCCGCGAGGACCTGCTCTGTAGCTTGTCGAGCGGGCTAGCAGCTAGGCTGGCGGATGTCGATGGTCGGCGCGCACCCGACGGCGAGAACAATCCATATGCGCAGAACCGCGGGTGCTTTTGGTCGTTGATTCCGGCCGCGAAAACGGGGAATCAGGCCACTTTCCCACCGAGGAAGCCCTTGCAATCCGCGAAGGAGGACAATGGCACCAGACCTTAGTTCGTTCAACCAGACGTCACCTGCATCTTCGCCAGCGCCCCCGGATCGATCCAGTGCGGCGAGCAGCTCGCTACTCTGTTGATGAACGCCGAGAGGAGCTACTCCAATCATCACTGCGGTGTCCTTGGTAAAATCCGGCTTTGGAGGCGGCTTGCTTTGCCGCTCAGGTTGTGCCCAATCTGGCTGCTAGAGTGAGTTTACCACCGGTCTTGGGGAAGGTAAAAAGGGCTATGTCATTCGTTCGCGGTCATCGCCTATCAATTCTGCTGGTGACCACGCTTCTTATTTTCACAGTGCCCCAACTTTATCGTTCTTACGCATCGTCCACCGGGATGACGCTCTCGTGGACGACCGGCAAGGTTTGGCTAAAGAGCGCGGAGTGTGCGCTGCAGACCAGCAAAATTCTCGTCGTGTGCCGCGAGGACAAGGTTTTGCCGATCGCCGATGAGTTCGGCGGCGACGATCTAGGTCACGCTATCACGCTTGATTTGGCATCTATCATTACTGGCAAGGCGCCAAAGCCCACGGATATCTCCATTGTCAACTCGACAGTGAACTACCTAGGTTTGGCAGCACTGGCGCTCCTGGTTTTCTCGATCGGACTGCCATTAAGTTCATTTTCATTGCTTACGGCGGGAACGATCCTCGCTAACGAGTTCCACGTCTTGACCCCACATCCAGCTCAATTTGGCGTCGCGTGCTTCGCGGCTATCTTGCCGATCACCATACTGGCCAACCCCTCTTATCGGTCAGCATGGGTCACCATCGGCGCCATCGCGCTTGTAACCGCCCTGTTATTTCGCGAAGCGATCGGAATGATGGGCGCGGCTACAGCCTTGCTAGCTGCCTTGCTGAGCACGATCCGAGAGCGCAGCAAGTGGCCTACCAACCTGGCCTTGGTGGCGGTAGTCATCATGGCTACTGCCACCCCCTATGCGCTCCTGAGAGCCAGAGACGCCGCTTATGATTTACCCCCACCTTCCAAATTGGAGCGACACGGAACGTGGGCGAACCTTTATATGGGGCTCGGCGGCGTTGATAATCCCTTTGGCATAGATTGGAACGATTTCAGCGCAATTGATGCTGTCAAATCGGTAGATCCAACCGTCGATTACTTAAGCCCGCGCTTCTACGATATATTGAAGGATGTCTACTTTAAGATTCTTCTGACTCGCCCGTTAGACGTTGCGATCGTTTACTATAAAAAGCTCCAGATAGCGCTTCATACTCCGATGAACATTTGGAGATTGCAGCTGTGGCATATCCTCGCGGCGGTGTCCCTCGCCTGTATCCTGGTTATGTCCAAGCTGGAACACTCTTCACGCTATAGAGCAGTCTTTCTTGTGAGTCTCGCGTTTGCAGCTCTGTTTCTCGCTCAAGCCACCTTGTTCCACTTCGACATGCAATATCTATTTCCAATCAAGATATTTTTTCTTCTGGCCTCTTCGGCCGTTATCGAAGCGCTCTGCACGAAGGTCTCCCAACGAGCAGAACTATCATGGATATGACAGTGAATACGCCTGATATCCCATTCGGGGCGCCACAACACTTGGATCGAGGCGCTTCATCTTGATCGGTGTGCGCTCGGACCCACGATGATTCGGTTGCCGTAGCGGCTACACGAGATGAAAATCCAGCAAATGAAACCGCTGTACGTAGGCTTCCTGCTGCAGGTAGGCTTCAACGTCGCCTGAATGCGAGCAATCTGTGAGGGCTGCAATTGCCTGATCCGGCCCCGACAGGACAGAAGCATTGAGAGCGAAGAAATGACCAAAGGCGGCAGCTGGCTGACGAGCCGCGCCGTCGGCGAGAACGAAAGAATTGTTGCTCACCCCGTCGAATAAAGAGTGCTCCGCGATCGGCGGTGCGGTCACCGAGACCTTGACGACATTGTAGTTGTTGTTGCCCTCATTGCTCTCGCTGACCTGGTTGTTGTAGTCGGCGATGCCGCCGATGTAGTAGGTGCCGGGCGCAAGATTGCCGGGCAGCGTCGCCGAGATCGTCTGATGATCCTGGTAGCCTGGTTGGCCGACCGCCGCCAGCGTTGCGGATGTGGTCAGGGTCGCAAGCACCGTATCTGATGCCGTGATGGTAGAATCGGAAGAGATGTAGATCCTGGCAGTCGACCCGCCGGCCGCCACGACATTGGCGAGGTTCGCGTTGTAGGCGTCGATCGTGACGCTGCCGCCGGCAGCAAGGGTCGTGCTGCTCACCTCAACATACTCAACGAGATCGGGTTGCGGCGGTGCGGTCACCGAGACCTTGACGACATTGTAGTTGTTGTTGCCCTCATTGCTCTCGCTGACCTGGTTGTTGTAGTCGGCGATGCCGCCGATGTAGTAGGTGCCGGGCGCAAGATTGCC